>Ga0080027_10000079_pt1 | contig 40320 bp, 38 predicted proteins | sample OrgsoiDNA2013046_FD_70962 | JGI IMG/M metagenome (GOLD analysis project Ga0080027, IMG submission 70962) | Permafrost soil microbial communities from the Arctic, to analyse light accelerated degradation of dissolved organic matter (DOM) -... | ecosystem: Environmental > Terrestrial > Soil >... | reverse complement strand
CACAGCTGTCGACGCCACCGAAGATCCAGACCGCGTGCCACCTAGCACGGATCCCCGAACACGATTGTGCACGGGCCTCCGGCCGCAACGCACTGATTTGCCGCTGCGAGTGCGGTCATGCCGGTCTCAGCTTGACGGATCTCGCCCCGTGTAGGCGAGCAGACGGTCCTGGGGAGAAGCATCGGCAGCGATCTCGATCTCGGGCTTGAATACGCCCTTGCGCTGGTCCTCGGTGAATCGTCCATGGATGATCTCGTACGCCGCTTCGGGCAACCCCGCGGGCATCGTCGTGTCCTGGCCGGTTGCCTTCGCAAGGTCCCAGCCGTGCAGCAGTTGATCGCTGAACGCGATGCCCAACGACGGTCCGGTTTTCTCGATAACCCCTGGCTCGCCGAACGTAGCGACTGTTTCCGCTCGCGCCCGCTCGAAGTCCGCGGCTGGGTCATCCGTCAATAGGTTTGGTGGTGTTGGTGACGGCGGCGAAGCCGCTTGGCCGCGGGCGGACCCGACGAAGAACCGCTGAGTGTCGAGCATGTGGTTCAGCAAAGCCCTTACGTCCCACTCGTCACACCTGGTAGCGGTGTTGAGCCTTGCCGTCGCGCCGCGCACCTTGCCGACTGACCACTCGCTAGCACGCTCATAAAAATCGAGCAGATCACTTTCCATCGACAACACCTCCATTGGTCATCAAGATCGGCATGCCCAGTTTTGCTGAGGCGCACGCGTCTTTGCTCGAGACCGGCTTCGAAACCTGAACCGTTGAAGGTCTGGAACGCCCGACTCTGCCGCGAGTCGCGAACCCCACTTCTGCTTAGAATTCGGAAGGCAGCGGAGAACGCACGAAGGCTCGGCGTTCCTCTGATGATGCACCGAATCTCGCATAGTTCTGCCTGGCTGCGGTCAGGCTGAGATCGTGATAGGGCCCCCGCGGACCTTGTCGGCGTCCCCATTGTCTTGGCCTTCGTCATACCAGAAGCACACGGAACAGATGTCCCAACCATGTCGTTCGGGCAGGGTCAGGAAATGGCAGCAGGGACAGCGGTAGGCCCGCCTTCGGGCCCCGCATAGACCACTGTTTCTCCTAGCGTTAGTCGACCGCTGGCAGCAAGTGTCACAGGCGTCGGTCCGATCCGCGCGCGATTAACGCATCTGCCGCTGAGTGGCTCTGTTCGATCGGTGTGTTCGCGTTTCTGCGTGAGGGGTTTCTCGCCGATCGGCGGCGTGGTGCGGCCGGCAAGTAGGCGACCTCGTCTGACAACCGAATGGGCCCGATCGGCGTTTACCGGGGCGACCGCAGGAGGTTGCGATGCCGGACGACGAGTTCGCCGAAGTCGGCGGACACCGCCGCCAGTCCGCCCTTGTCGCCGCAAGCGCCGTCAGTGTGGTCCTGGTTGCTGCGGCTGTCATCGGTTTGCACTCCTGGGGCGACATGGCCGAGCGCGGGCCGGCTGCCGACCGGACTGCTGCACCCACATCATCAGCGAGTCCGTTCGCTAGCTCCGTTTCGAGCCGCTCGGCTGTCAGCGTCCGCGACCCTGCCTTCTCGGCAGCGCCGGTCGTATTGCCTGCGCCGATCGGCAGCCCGCCTAGCCAGCCAAGCCCGTACTCGTCGGCGACCATTCGCCACACGTCGCCGGGAGCTCCTGCTGTGGCCGACGAGAGCCACCTCAACTTTGAAGTCAGCATGCGGTTGTCGCCTACGCACGTGATGCTGGGTCAGCAGACTCGTGTCACTGTGACGATCCTGAATGCGGGACATGGGCTTGATCCGCCCGCCGTGGTGTCCATCGGCTCGATGGTTCCAGTCGACGACTTCAGCGACGCGCCGTCGGACTGCACGATAGCCAACGGGGGAGTCCAGTGCCCGATCCCCGTATTGCGGGCCGGTCGCGAAAAGACGATCGCGTTCACCATTACTACTGGGTACTACCCCGGGGACACCTGGGGCGACGAGATCTTCGGACAGCTGACCTATGCCGATAGCTACGGCCAGCAACAACAGCTGCAGCCGGGCTACTCAGCAGACCTATTGGTGCATGCAGGCACGCCATCGTCGGCGCCTCCCGGATCTGGTGCGCCGAGCACCGCGCCGTCGCCACCGTCGCCTCCTACAACCGCTGCGCCGAGCACCGCAACACCTACTCCGTCACCTGTCGGTTGACCCTTCAGCGATTGACGCTGAATCTCGTCCGACAACCAACTGAGCCCGATTCGCGTTTACCGAGGCGACCACAGGAGGGTAGCCGTGCCGGACGACGAGTTTGCCGAAGTTGGCGTGCGCCGCAGTCAGTCCGTCCTCATCGTCGCAAGCGCGGTGAGCGTCGTCGCCGTGGTGGCCGCTGTCGCGCTGGTCGTGCACCCGTGGCGCGATACAGCGGGACGCAGCCCTGCCGCGCCCGCCACTAGGCCGGCCACGTCATCAGATAGTCCGTTGGTGAGCCCGGTGACGAGCCTGCCCGCCACCAGCGTCAGCGAGCCTGCTTTCTCTTCTGCGCCCGCTTCGTCGCCCACAGCAAGCAACGGCCCTTCCACTGCGCCGAGCACGACCCCACCAGCGAGTCACCGCACGTCGCCGACAGCCCCTGGTGTCGCGGGGGACAGCACGGTCAACTTCAAGGTCAGCATCCAGGTATCACCGACGCAAGTGGTGTTGGGGCAACACGTTCGTGTCACCGTCACGATCGTGAATGCGGGAGGGGTGCTCGACCGGCAGGTCGTGATGGCTTTTGGCGGGTCGGATCCTTCCGACAACTTCAGCGACGCGCCGCCGCCCTGCACAGACTCAACCGGATGGATCAGCTGCCCGATCAGCGGCGTACGACCCGGGCGCACGTGGTCGTTCACGTTCACCTTCATCCCTGGGCCGTTTCCGGGTATGGACGGCTTCGACGACGCCATCTTTGCCTGGTTTGACTACACCGACAGCCACGGCCAACCACAACAGACACCGCAGTACTTCGCAAACGTGCGCCTGTTCGACGCCCCGGCATCGTCGCTGCCCCCGGCATCCGGTGCGCCCAGCAACACGCCACCGCCATCGGCGCCTCCGGTATCGGCTGTGTCGACGAGCGCCACGTCCGCTCCGGAATCCGCTGGTCGATTTCGTGACGAAGCTCGACGCCTCGTCGCATGAGCGCGCCGCCGACCGTGATCGTCGGGTAACGAGCTAAGGCGGAGCCGCAGCCTGCCGTCACGGACGGCGGCGAGTGCTGGCACACGATCACGATTCCTAGCCCGACTACCCGCCCTCCTGAAGATGACCAAATCCGAGTTCGCCGACACGGCAGCGGGCGTTCGCGCGATGCCCACTCGCCGCCTCCCGTAGAGCACAACACCGCCGCGCCCGCCAGCGGCAACATCCGTATTAGCCGCGTTGACTGTCGTTCCGACGATGCCCGCCCTGCCGACTTGTGCTGCCAAAGACCCCACCTGTTGCCGTAGTCGGGAGACCGCCAGGATGCAGCTATGGAATTTCGGCAGCTTGGCGACAGCGGCTTGTTTGTCTCCAGCCTCACGTTGGGATCTGTGGCGTTCACCCCTGTCGTAGGTGGGACGGCGGCGACGGTCGATCTCGACAACGCCCGACGTCTGGTTGAGCTAGCGATCGATGCCGGCGTCAACGTGGTTGACACGGCCGACTCGTACGGTAAGGGCGTGGCTGAGGAGGTCGTCGGCGAGCTTCTGAAGGGCTTGCCGGATGTCTTGGTCTCGAGCAAGGTCGCCTTCCCGATGGGCCCGACGCCCAACGATCGAGGGCTGAGCCGTCGGCACCTGTTGGCATCCGCGGACAACAGCCTCCGAAGGCTCCAGCGTGACCACATCGACCTGTATCACCTGCATCTGTGGGATGGGCTCACCCCCGTCGAGGAGACCCTCGACGCGCTGGCGCTGCTCGTCCAGTCGGGCAAGATCCGGTACGTCGCCGTCTCCAACTTCTCGGCGTGGCACGTGATGAAGTTCCTTGCCGCCGCTGATGCCATGGGAGCGCCGCGACCGATCGCCCAGCAGATCCACTACACGCCGCACGTTCGTGACGCCGAGTTCGAGCTACTCCCCTTGGCGATCGACCAAGGACTCGGGACGCTGGTGTGGAGCCCGCTCGCCGGCGGTCTCCTGTCAGGGAAGTACCGGCGAAACCAACCGCCTCCCCTCGGAGGCAGATTCGCCAGTGCCTTCACCGAGCCGCCAGTACCTGACGAAGCGCGGTTATACGACATCGTCGACGAACTCGTCGCGGTGGCGCAGGAGCGCGGCGTGACACCGGCGCAAGTCGCGCTGGCGTACACCCTCAGCCGCCCGGGAGTGACGTCATTAATCATGGGAGCGCGCACGCCCGAGCAGTTGCTCGACAACCTGGGCAGTGCCGAGCTGAAGCTGAGCGATGACGACGTCGGTCGCATCGAACGGGTCAGCCGGCCTGTGGTGCCCTATCCGTACTGGCACCAGCTGACGTGGGACGTCGACCGGCTCGGCCCGGCGGAACGATCCATCCTCGGTCCCTACTTCGCCTGACGCCACCTGACACGGGCGAGTGCGCAAGCTTGCGATGTCGACGGTTACCCGCCGACTTGCTCTACCGCGACGGTCTGGTCGCCTTCCTCCGCTCGATCCAGCCGAGGGCCGGGACGGGTGTCGCGGCTAGCGCACCGTCGTAGCTGTTTGGGGTGGCGTGTCGGTGCGGAGGCGGGAGTACAGAACCAGGTCATTCCATCGGCCGTCCCGCCACTGCGCGCCGCGCACCACGCTCTCTCGGGTAAACCCCGCCTTGCCCAGTGCTCTCTGCTCGGCAAGGTTGGTGACGTCGGTTCCCGCCTCGATCCGGTTCACTGGGTAGGTGGCGAACAGGTATTCGGCGAGCGCGATCTGCGCATTCGTACCGTGGCCTTGACCTTGGTGTGCGGGCAGTATCCGGATGCCAATGTTGAAAGCGTTCGACATCGGCGGCGGCCCGTACGCCGTTGCGCGCCATTCGACATCGCCAATCACAGCGCCATCCAGATCGACCGCGAGGGTGCCGCCCGCGTCGCCGATCAGCATGTTCTCGGCCCAACGAGCGCGAACGGCGCCGCTGCCGCGCCGGAAACCGAAGAAGCTGTAAGGGTCCGAATCAGACCCGGGCATCGAATCGAAGTAGCCAAGTTCGGCTTCGGTAAACGTTCGCAGCGCGATCACGATTGTCACGCTATGACATATGTGCTCGCGGCGAACGACGCGAGCGCGATCCGATCACGGACGAACCATCGCAAGCAGTCTCAGGAGCTGTACTCAGGCGGTGGAGACAGTCACCAGCGTGCCCGTAATAGTGGCCCGCCCATCTGCATCGTGTGACACCTGTGGATCGAAGAACGCGAAAACGCCGTGATCGCCGTATCTCACAATCACCGAGCATTCGTCTGTGGTGACGGAACTTCCCTGAGATCCGACCGGCACCTGCTGGCAGCTCTGCGCAGGCGCCTTACCTGCTGGCCCCGTGAGCCCGGCGGAGACGGTACTGGCGACGTGCACTGCGGAACCCTTGACAACCCAGCACGACACCAGGCCGTCGGCGTGACAGGTACTCGAGGTCGTTGCGCCTGCCGGGGCGAGGAGGTTGTGAGCCACGGTCTGCGCGTGGACGAGGTTGTGGTGATCGGCACGCGCTGCTGCAGTCACGACCGTCCCGCCGATCACGACGCCGATGATCAAGAGGGCGAGCAGAACCGTGAACACTGGCCGAATGCGCATGCTTTCGACGTCGACGGCAATCTGCCGACCTTGATCGGCCAACCCGGTACCGACGCCGCCCGCTTAGAGTGCAGGGCATGGGCAGCTCCGACCAGGTAGCCGTTGTCAGCGATGAGCGGCGCGATGCGGTGCGCGGCTACATCCATGCGCACGCCGGCGAGTTCGTCGCCCAACTCTCCGACTGGCTGCGCATCCCCTCGGTCTGGACAGACCCCGAGCGCGCCGACGATGTCAGACGCTCCGCCGAGTGGTTCGCCGACGCGGCTCGCGCGGCTGGCTTCCCGACCGTCGAGGTCTGGCTCGCGGACGACGGCGCGCCCGCCGTGTTTGCCGAGTGGCGCTGCGACGATCCGAACGCCCCGACAGTCGTGGTCTACGGGCATCACGACGTGCAGCCCGTCGACCCCGTGGAGCTGTGGAGCTTCGCGCCGTTCGAGCCCGCGGTCGTCGAAGGCCCGGACGGCGACCGGCTGCTGGGTCGCGGAGCCTCCGACGACAAAGGTCAGGTGCTCTACCACCTGCTCGGCTTGCGGGCGAACCTCGCGGCCGCAAACCGCACCACCCCACCGGTCAACCTCAAGCTGCTGATCGAGGGCGCAGAGGAGTCGGGTTCGCCGGCGTTCGAAGCTCTTCTCCGCACGCATCTCGATAGGCTCACCTGCGACGTCGTGGTCGTGAGCGACACCGGCATGTACGGCCAAGGCGCGACGACCGCGTGTGTCGGCATGCGCGGGCTGACCGACTGCCAGATCGATCTGCACGGCGCGGGCGTCGATCTGCACTCCGGATCATTCGGCGGCGCGGTACCCAACCCCCTCACCGTGATGGCGCACCTGCTGGCCGGCCTGCACGACGAGAACGGCCACATCACTTTGGCCGGTTTCTACGACGCGATCCGCCCCCTCACCGACAGAGAACGCGAGCTCATCGCGAAGTTGCCGTTCGATGAAGCAAACTGGCTCGAGGCCGCCGAAAGTCGAGAGACCTTCGGCGAAGCCGGCTACAGCACGCTCGAACGCGTGTGGGCTCGGCCGACGTGCGAGATCCACGGGGTGTGGGGTGGCTACACCGGCCCTGGTCACAAGACCATCGTCCCCACCGACGCACATGCCAAGGTGTCGTTTCGGCTGGTGGCCGATCAGGAACCACTTGACGTGCAGGCTGCCTTCAGTGACTACATCGCCCGCAACGTGCCCGCCGGAATCACCGCGGACGTGCAGTTCTTCGGTGAGGGTGTGCGGCCTTATCTAGTGCCACTCGATGATCCTGCGTTGCAAGCCGTCGCCCGTTCACTCGCGCGCGCCTTCGACGATGACGTGTTGTTCACCCGCGAAGGCGGGTCAGGACCCGAAGCCGCTATCAGCGAAATTCTTCAGGCACCACTGGTGTTTCTCGGCGTTGGGCTCCCGACCGATCGTATCCACGCTCCCGATGAGCACGCCGTCATTCCGCTGCTGCTGAAGGGCGCCGAAGCGGTCGCCTACCTGTGGGACGAACTTGCCGCGCTCAAGCGCGCATGACCCGCGAGCCGCGGCCGCTCGGCCGCACCGGCGTCGATCGTGCGGCTCATTTGAGGGCGGACGACGAGTGGTTGCGCCAGGCGTGGGCGCATCCGTCGTCGCGGGTGATCGTCGTCGACGGTGGCCGGGTTCTCGTTGACGCGCACCACGCGCTGGTGCGAACACCAACGGCCGACGCGCCGGCTGGCGAGCGATATTTCCTTGGCATTGTTGAGAAATCTGATGCCGACCAGCACATCGGCATGTTTGCCGTCGCCGCGAAACTGCCCGACCCTGCGCCGCACGACACCCGCGCGGCAACGTTGCGCGACATCGGAGACCAGCTGTCCGACGCCGAGGCCGGATTACTCGCCCACGCGTCCGCACTCGAGCAGTGGCATATGCGGCACAGCCACTGCCCTTTGTGCGGTGCACCCACCGTCGTCGCCATGGGCGGTCATCTGCGGCGGTGTGTCGACGACGGCAGCGAGCACCACCCGCGCACCGATCCGGCCGTGATCATGCTGGTCACCGACGATGCCGGCCCTGATCAGCGATGTCTGCTCGGCCGGCAGCCGACCTGGCCGCCGGGTCGCATGTCGACGCTGGCCGGATATGTCGAAGCCGGTGAGACGCTTGAGCACGCCGTCGTCCGCGAAGTTTTCGAAGAGGTCGGGGTGCGAGTCGATGACGTGCGCTACGTCGCGAGCCAGCCGTGGCCGTTCCCGTCGAGCCTGATGCTCGCGTTCACGGCACGCGCGCGAACAATCGAGCTGGACGTCGACGGGGTAGAAATCACCGAGGCGCGCTGGTTCACCCGCGACGAGTTGAAGGCCGCGATCGCTGATAGTTCGCTCAAGCTTCCGATGCGCGCGTCCGTGGCTTTCTACTTGATCAACGGCTGGCTGTCGGGCAGCTGAGTTGTCAGTTCGTGGACGCCTTCTTGAGCGCCTGCGTACTGACAAGTTTGAGTTTGGCCGTCACATCGCTCAACCGCGGGTTGGTGAGCGTGCTGCCATCGGGGAACAGGAGAGTTGGCACCGTCTGATTGCCACCGTTGATCTTCATGACGATCTCGGCGGCGTCCGGTGTGTGCTCGATGTCGACGTAGCTGAACGCGATGTCCCGCTCGGCCAGGAGCCGTTTCAGCGTGCGGCACGGCCCACACCACGACGTGCCGTAGATGATCAGCGCCTCGGCGGGTGGTGCGGTGGTCACGGGTCGGTCTCCTCAGGTGTCAGTACAGCTCAACCGTCGGCGGGTCGGTGTTCTTCCTGTACCCGGTGGTGGTTCTGTACCCAGTCTTCGCGGTGGCCACGATGTTGTCCGCGCGGCCTGCGAAGATGGCTAGGTGACTGCGGCTCCCGATCTTGACGTGCCCGAGGTTTTGAGCGCGCTTGACCCCGAGCAGCGCGCGGTGGCCGAGGCGGTGCGGGGGCCGGTCTGCATCCTCGCGGGCGCGGGCACCGGCAAGACCCGTGCGATCACCCACCGCATCGCCTTCGCCGTGCACACCGGCACGGTGCTGCCGGCGCACGTGCTAGCCGTCACCTTCACTGCCCGAGCGGCCGGCGAGTTGCGCGGGCGGTTGCGGGCGCTCAGCGTCGCCGGGGTGCAGGCGAGAACCTTCCACTCGGCGGCCCTTCGCCAGCTTCAGTACTTCTGGCCGCGCACCATCGGTGGCGAGCTTCCAGCGATCTTGAAGTCGAAGGTGCCGCTGCTCGCCGAAGTCGCCAGCCGGCTGCGGCTCGGGCTTTCGGCGTCCGATCTGCGCGACGTGGCGAGCGAGATCGAATGGATGAAGGCGCTGCAACGCCCGCCCGATGATTACGCGTCATCGGTGCAGCTTGCGCACCGCATAGCGCCGCGCCCAGTGGCCGATATCGCGGCGATGTACTCCGGCTACGAAGACCTGAAAGTACGCAAGAACATGTTCGACTTCGAAGACCTGCTGTTGCACGCCACCGCGCTGCTCGAGACCGAGCCCGACGTCGCCCGTCAGGTGCGCGAGCAGTATCGCTACTTCGTCGTTGACGAATACCAAGACGTCAACCCAGCACAGCAGCGGCTGCTCGACGCGTGGCTCGGCAATCGCGATGACATCTGCGTCGTGGGCGACCCGGAGCAGACCATTTACTCCTTTGCTGGTGCGTCGCCGAGCTATCTCACCGGGTTCGAAGAGCGGTACCCGAAGGCCACCGTCGTGCGGCTGGTGCGCGATTACCGATCGACACCGCAGATCGTGGCGTTGGCCAATCGGCTGTGCGGCGGCAAGCTCGTCGCGCAGCAACCCGCGGGGGCCGTTCCAGTGGTCTCAAGCTATGACGACGAAGTGGCTGAGGCGACGGCAGTCGCGACGAAAGCGGCCACGCTCATCGCCGACGGCACGCCGGCGAGCGAGATCGCCGTGCTGTTCCGCATCAACGCCCAATCAGAAACCTATGAGCAGGCCCTCGCCGAGGTCGGGGTGCCCTACGTCCTTCGCGGTGGTGAGCGGTTCTTCGAGCGGCCCGAGGTTCGCGAGGCGGTGTTCTTGCTCCGCGGAGCCGGCCGCGCCGAGCAGCCCGACGACGGGACGCTCGTCGATGCAGTGCGCGGCGTTCTCGCTGCAGTCGGGTTCGGCCCGGTGCCGCCGTCGGGCTCCGGCTCCGCGCGCGATCGCTGGGAATCACTTGCGGCCTTGGTGCGGCTGGCTGAAGAGCGCGTCGCCGCGCCCGACGACGAACCGGGCGCGCTCAGTCTCGCCACCTTCGTGGCCGATCTCGAAGAGCGCGCTTCGCTGCAACACGCACCGGTGGTCGACGGCGTCACGCTCGCGTCGCTGCACGCCGCCAAGGGGCTCGAATGGGACGCCGTGTTCCTGGTCGGCCTCGTCGATGGCACGGTGCCGATCGTGTACGCAGAGACTCCCGCGCAGGTCGATGAAGAACGTCGGCTGCTCTACGTCGGCATCACTCGTGCACGGCATTTCCTCGCCTTGTCGTGGGCGGCGGCGCGCTCGCCAGGTGGGCGCGCCACTCGGCGTCCAAGCCGGTTTCTCGATGCGCTGCATGAGGCGACGACCGCCGGCTCAACGTCACCCGCGGTGCAACGCGCGGCAGCTGGCAGCCGGCGTGACAAAGCAATGACGCAGCGCTGCCGGGTCTGCCAGAAGCTGTTGACTGCGGGCGCTGAGCGAAAGCTCGGGCGCTGCACCGATTGCCCGGGCAGTGTCGACGAAGAGCTGTTTGAGCGCTTGCGTGAGTGGCGACTCGAGCGGTCGAGGGAACTCAAGCAGCCAGCGTTCTGCGTGTTCACCGACGCCACATTGACTCGCATCGCCGAGGTCCGGCCGCTCGACACCCAAGCGCTCGCGATGATCGGTGGGGTTGGTCCGGCGAAGCTGACGGCCTTCGCCGTCGAGGTGCTCGCCATGTGCCGTGAAGGCTCGTCGCTCGCGGCGATTGGTGCCTCCACAATTGTCGACGAACCTTTCGGGCAACTCGCCGAATAAATACGTTGCCCGTTTAAACGCATTGGCCGTAACCTGCCTGGCGTAACTGTTGGTGATGGTCGCGCCCGCGGGCGCGACCAGAGACCGGAAGGTGGTGAAGCTCAGTGACCGCAACGGTGACCCTAAGTCCGACCGTTTCGATGCCGTTCGCTGGCGGCTTCGCCATGTCCGGCATGAATGCGCACGTGTGGCGTCCGGCGACGACTGACGTGACCTATGCAGCCAACACGCAGGTCGCCGTCCGTCCGCTCACGGCGGGCGCTACCGCACAGCACGAGGCAATTCCGGCTACTCCGGCTTTCAAGGCGCCGGCTGGTCAGGGCACCAAGGGATCCTCACCTTGGAGGTTCCCGGTCTGAGACACCTCAGATCGGCTCTCCAAGGCCGCGGAACCCTCACCGGGATCCGCGGCCTCTTTCTTTGTTCCATCGCTCCTTCGCTCCGCAGCTTGACCGGCTGGACCGGACTGTCGGACCTCACGTCGAGGATCGGCTGCACGGCAGGCCCGCCCGCATCGTTGGCGACCACGCCGGCGATGGACCTACGACGTCACTAGGGGGTGACGCAGATGCTGACCGGCCTATTCGACCGCGTGCTCGCCGAGGCGCTGCGGCGGTCGCTCGAAGTCCCGTGTCTCACGGTCGACCCGGAGTTGTTCTTCGCCGAGTCGCCTGACGACGTCGAGACCGCGAAGGCGATGTGTGCCGATTGCCCGGTGCGCAATGCCTGCCTCACCGCGGCCCTCGAGCGGCAGGAGCCGTGGGGCGTCTGGGGAGCCGAGCTGTTCGTGCAAGGCACGGTCGTCGCGCGGAAGCGTCCGCGTGGTCGGCCGCGCAAGGAAGTTGCCGCCTGAGCGTCGCGCATCGGCGCCCGGGTCTGCCCAGTTCCGCAACCCGACTCATCGGTCGTCACGACCGGTGAGCGCCGAAATCCGACTCAGGAGTCGTCATGTTGATCCACACCACGCACGTAGGCCCACCAGCGGCGGGGCGTCGGCGCGAGGCACGCGGCGCGCCGCGGCACGAGGCTCCGGGCACCGCTCGTCCTTCGCGATTCGTCGTCGTCCGCCGGTCGAGGCGCCAGGACGCGGATACCGCACGGGTGCTTCACAGCCTGATCAGCCCACTGCGGTGATCGTCGTCCGATCATCACGGAGCAGCCGGCGCCAGACCGGGCACCCACCGGCGCATCTCGGCCTGGAAGGGACCTCGCGCGTCGAGTTGGCAGAGCACCCCGACGCCACCCAGCCAGACTCGATGGATCAGGAGGTACGACGGCGGCAGGTTTAATTGGCGGCCAAGTGCGGCCGCCTGGGTACGCGGATCGCCGACGCGCGCCGCCTGCTCGCGTAGCCAGGCCCTGGAGAAGTGGAACGTCGGGTTGCGCGCCGGATCGAGAAACGGATTGAGGTAGCTGATCAGCTCGTCGGGGTCAACGTCGTGGCCGGGGTTGACGAAGCCCTCTGCCCGCAAGCCCGCAAGTACGGCCGCATGATCGCCACTCAGCGCCAGGTTGAGCAACCGACCGATCGCCGGCGGGAACCCGTCGGGCAATCGGTTCACGGCACCGAAGTCGAGTACTCCAAATCTGCCGTCAGGCAGGACGCGGTAGTTGCCGGGGTGCGGGTCGGCGTGCAGCAGTCCCGCGCGCGCTGGACCGGAAAAGAGGAACCTGACGTAGAGCAGGCCGGCCCGGTCGCGCTCTTCTCTGCTGCCATCGCGCAAGACTGCCGCGAGTGGCGTGCCGCCGACCCATTCGGTGACCAGAACGCGGTCGGCTCCCGCAAGTACGTCGGGAACGAAGATGTCGTCATCGTCGAGATAGGCCTGCGCGAACGTGTGCTGCGACGTCGCCTCAAGCCGGTAGTCGAGTTCCTCTGCTACCCGCTCGCGGAGTTCGCGCAGCAGCGGCTTGATGTCGAGGCCCGGTGACATGACCCCGAACAGCCGGCCCATGCGGCCGAGCTGATTCAGATCGGACAGCAGGGCCTTGCCCGCGCCCGGGTACTGGACCTTGACGGCGACCTTGCGCCCATCCGACCAGACGGCCCGGTGGACCTGCCCGATCGAGGCGGCCGCCGTCGGCTTGTCGGTGAACGAGAGGAATAGCCGACGCCAGTCGGGGCCCAACTGGCTGGCCAGCACCTTGTGCACGGTGGCGGCTGGTAGCGGCGGCGCATCCTCTTGGAGCCGTGTGAGTGCCTCGCGGTAGGGCGCGGCCAACTCTTCGGGCATCGCGGCCTCGAACACCGATAGCGCCTGGCCGACTTTCATCGCGCCGCCCTTGAGTTCACCGAGCACTTTGAACAACTGCTCGGCGGTGCGCTGTTGGAACTCCGACATGACCTCATCAGCCGGGCGGCCGGTCAGTCGCTTGCCGAGACCCACGGTCGCGCGTCCGGCAGCGCCGATCGGGAGCGCGGCCAGCCGGGCTGTGCGGCTCATGGTGCGACGAGGTATTTCGCTCACGCGTCTATTGTCGGCTATCGGGCAACGGGGTTGGGCCACCCACAGCCGCAGGCCGGATGTGGCCACCAGCTGCGCCGGCGGATTCGCCAGTCGGGGAGCGCGATCTCGAGCGTGCCGTCACGGGTAGCTGGATTGCCGCCGTCGACGAACGCCAGAACCTGGAGGGTGCACAGGCTCGCCGCCAAGGTGGCCAGGGCCACGTCGCACGCGTCGACGACGGTGCGTACCCCGTCGGCTGCTAGCTGCGCGGCAATCAGCGGCCACGCAGCGTCGCGATCGCATCGGTGCAGTTCAAGGCACCGAAGGCATGAGGTGATTCCGGGCACCACGAACGGGCCCACCACGGCGGTGGCCTCGCGGAGGGTGACGCTCAGGTGCGGGACGCCGGAACGGATCAGGTCGTCGGCCACGGCGGGGTCGAGCGCGCCCGCGGCAGCCAGCACCACGACGTCGTATCGCTCGGTTGCCCGAAGTGCGGTCGTGCGGGTGCTCTGGCTCACCCGATTGACAGCCGCGTGAGCGGCCTGGGCCCGGGTGGCCCCCGCATCAGCCATGGCAGGCCCGGCCGGACCACAGTCGGATGGGCGACACGTCGAGGGATCGTCGACAACCAGATGGCCGACACCTGCTGCGGCGAGAAGGGTCGCGACGGCCGCGCCGACTCGGCCGCCGCCGACGATGCCCACCGTGGTCTGCTGCCGCCTTGAGATCGTCGACAGGCCGCCGTCGGGCCGACCCGACACGAGGGACATCGACGCCAGATCGGGAGCGAGCCGGTCGCGCTCGGCTCGGGGTAACGCGGCCAGCGCAGCGGTGTCGGTGGCCGCGTCGTCGAGAACGTCGGCGTCGGTCAGCATCGCCACCAACCCGTCGACGATCGACTCGTGGAGGCCGAGCCGGTGCGCCATCGCGCGCAGCGCGGCGGCGTCGTGCGCTCCGTCGAAGGCGGCTACCAGGCGAGCGGTCTGTTCGCTGACGCCGCCGACGACAACGGCCCGCTGATGAATGCCGATCTGCAGCGTGGTGGAATCACGCCACACACGCCTCAGTGCAGCCTTCACGACGGGACGCACGCCATAACCTCCGCATCGCTGCGTGCCCCACGTGGGTGCAGCCATGGGCAGCGTTTCACTCGAATCGGTCGATCGAGTGGCCGTCCACAGCACAGAAAAGCCACCGGGACCAGCTGTGGGGAAATCGCGATCGCGCAGATAGCAGTCGCGTGGAGCGAACATGCAAAAGGGCGGAGGTCGCGACTCGCGACCTCCGCCCGTGCGTTCTGAGAAGGACTAGGCCTTGCCGAGGATCCGGTTGAGCGTGGTGCCGCATACGTGGCACTTGCCCTTGGCCATCTTGGTGCCCTTGTCGTTGACGACGACGTCGCCCTCGAACTCGCGCTTTGCCTTGCACTTCACGCAGTAGGCCTCGCCACTGTATTTCTCGGCCACGCGGTCCTCCTTGGTCACGGTCGGGGGTCGAACGGGTGGGTCATCGGGCTGATCGTGTCGTCCGCCCTCACGGGTGGACGAAACCGTTCGCCAGCCTACGTCAGTCACGCTCAGCCGCGCTCAGCCGCGCCGCAAGAGCGCGGCGCAGTTCGGCCCAGCCGAAGTTATCCACAACTTTATCCACAGCTCGGGAAGAGGGTTCCAGGGGTCCCTGGGCCGAAACAGTGTGAAGCCCCCGGCTGTATTGCCGTCCGCCTTCCCCTTGCGAACGGCGCCCCGCCGGGGGCTTCGACGACCTGACGGTAGGAGTAGCGGTCGTGGTCGTCAACGCAGCCGTCGTCCCGCTTGTGGACAGCGTTGTGGGCGCGGTGGGGACCACGAGGAGTGTTTCTGTGGAGAGGGTGGTGCGGCCCTGTGTATGACGCCGGCGTTGGGTGGGCTGCAAGCGTTGCGACCTGCACACATGTCGAGCTTGCCTTGTGGACGCGAAAGAAGTCGGCCCTCGTGGTCCGCGCGGTCGGCAGCCGCGGCCTGCGGGTTGTCGGCAACCGGAGGTACGGTGCCCGCGTGGCTGGTTTCGACATCCCCGCTGAGTCATCGGCAGCATCGGCTCGCCGCGCCTTACCCGAGGCGGCGGCGCTGCGCGCTGCGACGAAGATTGAGGTGAGGCGAAGCGCCCGCCGCCGCCGCACCGTGTCGGCGTACCGCGAGGGCGACACGACGATCGTGCTGCTGCCTGCGCGCATGTCGCGGGCTGAGGAGGAACGCTGGATCGACGTCATGCTTGAGCGCCTGGCTAAGCAGGAGCGGCGCAGCGCCGGCCGCGCTGCTCGCGGCGATGCCGAGCTTGGGCGTCGTGCGGCGGAGCTCTCGCGGCGGTTCCTTGGCGGCGTACCGCAGCCAGCCAGCGTCCGCTGGGTGTCCAACCAGGGCTCGCGATGGGGTTCGTGCACGCCGGTCGACGGCACCATCCGGCTCTCGGACCGGCTCGCCTCGACGCCAGGCTGGGTCATCGATTACGTGTTGGTGCACGAACTCGCGCATTTGATCGAGATTGGGCACGGGCCGCGATTCCATCGCCTGGTCGATGCCTATCCGAAGGCAGAGCGGGCGCGCGGGTATCTGCTCGGCGTCGTCGCGGGCGCCGGATGGGCACCGGAGCCTGAGCTGGCTGCGGGTCCTGACGACGAGCAACACTCGGGTGCCCTCTGGTGAGACCGCCGTACTAGCTCGGCGGAGCTGCGCCCGGTTCTCCATCCGGTCCCTCACTCGGCGGGGTGTCGTCCAGCGAACCCAGGTCGAGATCGCTATCTCGGCGCTCGACGAACCCGGACGGGTCGTCGAGATCGTCGATCCCGGGCAGCAGATCGGGGTGCTCCCACGAGGCGTCGCGGCCGTCGGTGCCGCGCGCCTCGCGAAGCAACCGCCACAGTTCCGATGCCTCGCGCATCCGGCGCGGCCGCAACTGAAGCCCGACCAGTGTGCCGAACGTCTGCTCGGCCGGTCCTCCCGACGCCCGCCGTCGGCGTACCGTTTCGCTCAACGCGGCCGCGCCTGCGAGGCGGCCTTCGGCTGCCTGGCTCACGACGTTGTCGATCCAGCCTTCGATCAGCGCGAGCAGCAGTTCGAGACGGGCAAGCGCGGCTTGTTGCGCTGGGGTGTTCTCGGGTTCGAACAGGCCACCGGTGAGGGCGTCTTGCAGTGACTCGGGGTTCGTCGGGTCGATCGAACCGAATGCCTCTTGCATGCGCGACGTGTCGACGGTGATCCCGCGGGCGTAGTCGTCGAGCGCGGCGAGCAGGCGACCGCGCAGCCACGGAACGCCGGCGAACAGGCGATGGTGGGCCGCCTCACGCAGCGCGATGAAAAGCCGTACCTCGTCTGGCGCGACACCGAGCCCGTCGCCGAACGCGGCAATCCCGGCCGGGATCAATGCCGCGTTGCCGACACCGGCGAGCGGCAACCCGACATCGGTTGACGACACGACTTCGCGCGACAGGCTGCCCAGGGCCTGGCCCACCTGGCCACCGAACATCACGCCACCCATCTGGCGCATCATCGAGATCAGCGGAGCGGCCATGTCCGACACTTGCCCTGTGTCGTCATCGGTAGTCGGTGACATGCCGGGTAGCCCGGGGATGCCGAAACCGCCACCGCCGAGTCCGGCGGCCAGTCCGCCCGTGAGTTCGCCGCTAAAGGCCTCGACCACTTTGGTGGCGACTGGTTCGACCAGCGTCGTCCACGTTGGAAGCGTTGCTTCGATCCACTCGGCGCGGCTCCACGTCCGCGCCGAGGTGGTGGCGGCTGGGAACGACGTCGTCGGGTCGAGCCACAACTCGGCAAGCCGGATCGCATCGGTCACCGCTGCTCGTTCGGTTGGCCCGATCGACGGGTCATCGCCGGCCGCGGCTTGGCGGGCAACGTCTTTGGCCAGGTCCCAGTTCACCGGCCCGCCTTGCCACGACAACATGTCAGCGAAGCGGTGGAGGGCATTGCTGATATCGGTACCGCCCAGATCGCCGAGAGCGCCGAAACCCATGCCACTCGGACCGGCGGCGCCCCCGGAACCACCCGTGCCGGATCCGCCGGAAGCCGGATCGTCGGGGTCGCCGGGCTTGCCGAAGCCGAATGGAATCTCGTTCACCGCAACTCCTCAGGCAAGATGGGGGAGGGCCTCATGGCTCCGGGCCGCTCCATGTCAACCAAAGTAGTCGTGCGGGGGATTCGATGAGTACCGACGAACCGCCGGTTCGCCGAGGGCGCAGCTCGGCGAGCAGCGCTTCGGCGCGCGTGCCGAAGAACGCGGCGTCGACCCCCGACAAGGCAGCCACTGATGCCCTGAAGCCCAAAAGTGGTCGCCGTGCCCGGCGCGGCGGTCCGGTCGTTGCCGTTACCGGAGCCGCTCATGGCATCGGCGAAATCCTGGTGCGGGGCCTCGCGGCGTCCGGCCGGATCAAGAAGGTCATCGCTATCGACACCATTCGGGGCGACGTGCCCGAAGTGACTTGGCGGCTCGCCGACGTGCGCGAGCAGGTTCTTGGCGACCGGCTCGCCGGTGTTGATGTTGTCGTTCACCTGACGGCCGACACGGGATTCGACCACGATCACCCCGACAGTCACGGCGCGAACGTTCGGTCGACCGCGAATGTCCTCACGGCGGCGCCGGCGGCCGGCGTCACGCACGTCGTGCTCGTCACGAGCGCGATGGTCTATGGCGCGCATGCCGATAACCCGGTGCCGTTGCCCGAGGACGCCGAGTTGCGCGCGACCGCCGATAGCGCCTGGCTCGGCGACCTGCTGGAAGTCGAACGCCTCGCCGCGCAGGCGCCGCGCACTCATCCCGGGTTGCGGGTCACCGTCCTGCGCCCGGCGGTTCTCGTGGGCGGTGGAGTCGACACCATCCTCACGCGGCATTTCGAGGCGCCCCGACTGCTAGCAGTGAAGGGGTCGCGAACCCGCTGGCAGTTTTGCCACGTCGAGGATCTCTTGTCGGCCATCGAGTTGGTGGCAACCGGAGCGCTGCATGCGCCCGACCTCGTGACGGACTCGACCGGCCACCTCGTGGTCGGGGTGGGCAGCAGCGGCTGGCTCGAGCAGGACGACGTGGAACGACTGACCGGGAAGCGCCACATCGAGTTGCCGTCGTCGGTCGCGTTCAGTACGGCCGAGCGTCTGCATCGTCTCGGCGTGACACCCGCCGGTTCGAGTGACCTGCAGTTCCTTGTCCACCCCTGGGTCGTCGACACGCGTCGGCTCACCGCTGCCGGATGGAAACCGGCGTTCGACAACGATTCTGCCCTCAGCGTCGCCGTAGCCGAATCCTCCGGCCGGCTCGCCATCGGCGGCCACCGGCTCGGACGCCGCGATGCTGCCGCCGGCGCAGCGGTGGGCGCCACCGTAGCGCTGGTCGGAACCGCGGCCCTCGTGCGCCGAGCTCGCCGCCGCCGCGGCTGAGGTGACGGCGAGTTAGGCTGGCGGTCGAGATACGTGGTGAGAGGATGCGCGCGAGCTAGCTATGAAAGTCCTGCTGTGGTTGATGATTCCGATGGCTGCGCTGATCGTCGGGATCATCTGGGCATCCATTCGCAGTCGGCCGCCACGGCCGGCCGCCATGCAGGATTCGATGGCGACGTTCTCGCGATTTCGTCGTGCGCTCGCAACCGGTTCGGAGACTGACGACCCGGCTGATACTCATCCGGACGCCGAATAATCCCCCGTTTGCCGATGTAGTCGTGCGCCAGTCGGCTCAAGATCGCCTGGGTCGGATGCCGATCTATGCAACGTCAACGTCCATCGCCTGGTCTGCCGCCAACCGCCGGTCCAGCCGTCTGAGTGAGGCACCGTGGAACACGTCGTCTTCTTTCCCGCGTCGGACGGAAGCCCTGCTTTCCGCCGGCTTGCCACCCTTGACGATGCGGCTCGGTTCGTCGAGCACCTGCGAAACGTCGAGAACGTGAGCGAGGCCTCGGTGCACACGCTGACCGAGGTTCCGCTGTCGTTCAAGGCTTGGTACCGCGTCGAACTGCCACAGACCGAATCGACGGAGGTTGCGACAGACCTCACCGATGAGACGGCGGCCCCGCTTGAGAGCGCGGCTCCGACCACCATCGCCGAGGTCATCGAGAGCTACGCGAACGGCGACGTGACGCAGAACGGGGAGCCGGTCGAGCTGCCCGAGGCGACAGGTTCGACCACCGGCATCGTCGTGCCCGAGCGTGACTTCGCGGCGCCCCACCAGTTTGCGTTCTCAGCGCCCGCCCCCGAGCACGGCAAGGACGTCGGGTCCGAGCCCGAGGCGCCGCAGGCGCAGGTTCTCGAGCCGGCCTTCGGTTCGCGTCGCGATCGGGGCACCGGGTACTTCGTTCGCTGAACCGCACGACCGCGGCCGGGCCGGTCGCAACTACGCTGGGCGCATGCGACGCCAGGCCACGACCCTGCTCGTGTCGGCGCTCTTAGCGTTCGTGTTGGCACTGGTGGCTACCCAGCTGCCAGTTCCGTACGTGCGTGACGTCCCCGGCCCGGTTACCGACACCCTCGGCTCCGACCGTGGCAAGCCGCTCATCACGATCGCCCACCCGACGGCAGCGCCGGAGGGCCGGATCTTCCTGGTGACCGTCAGCGAGTTCGGCGGTCCGCGCCGAAACATCTCGAGCCTCGACGTGCTGCTCGGCTGGTGGAACCGCAGCGATGCGGTCATTCCGCGGCGCCTGATCTACTCCGACACCCAGACCCCTGCACAGGTGAATCAGCAGGGCACCCAGCAGATGATGTCGTCTGAGGAAACGGCGAAGATCGCCGCACTGCGCTACCTCCGATACCCGCTGACGCCGGGCGTCGACGTCGCGAGCGTTAACGCAGCCGCGCTGAAGGGCAAGCTCATGACCGACGACATCATCGTCGGCGTCGACGGCGTCGCGGTGGCCAACCGGGACGCGTTGTTGAAGGTGACGGCTGCGCACAAAGCCGGCGACCAGCTCACGCTTAACGTCGTGCGTGGAACCACGACTCTCGCCGTCCCCGTGACGCTGAATCCGGGTCAGGGAGGAGGCGGGCCAACGATCGGGGTCGGTGTATTCGACACCTACACCGAGCCGTTCGCTATTGATATCAAACTCGCGAATGTTGTTGGACCAAGCGCTGGCACGGCGTTTGCCCTCGGCATCATCGACAAACTCAGCGACGGCACGTTGACCGGCGGCCGCACTATCGCTGTGACGGGGACGATCGACGAGAACGGAATCGTGGGTGCGATCGGCGGGGTGGTCCAGAAGATGGCCGGCGCGCGTCGTGCGGGCGCGACGGTTTTCCTGCTTCCGAAGGACAACTGTGCAGAGGCCTTGACCGCCGTCCCGCGCGGCCTTCGGATCGTCCCACTCACCACGCTGGTGTCTGCGGTCGATGCGCTCAAGGCGATCCGTGCTGGCTCGACCAATGTGCCGACCTGCCCGGCCGGCTAACGAGCTCAGTCGAGCAGGGTTGCCGCGAGCGCATCGGCGAGACGCGGCACGAGATCGGGGCCGGTGACCACGTCGTCCGGGTGGTCCGGGTCGGGTGTCGTGGCGCGAACCCGCAGGGTGGCGCTGCGCGATCCGTCGCGCAGCACGCCGACGACCATCCGTACCTCGCGCCGCAGCGGATGGCCGGCCGCCCATGCCGCCGAGTCAGCGCCTGACGGCAGATCCGCTTCGACCGACGGTGGCAGGGTCAGTACCTCCTGCGACAGCGCGCAACCGATCACCTCGGCAGGCCAGCCGATCTCGGCCAGCCACTCGTCCAGCGGCGTGCCCGTCGGTAGTGACTCCTGCTCGACCGCAGTGAGCGCATCGGCGTCCGGCGTCGAGGGCAGTCCGAGGGTGTGCGCCAGCGCCGGCTCCGACGCGAGGAGGTCGGCCGTGCGCACCAGCGCGTAAAGGCGAGGGGGCTGGTCCCAGCCACCTTCCGCGAGGTGTCGGTCGACCTCGGCGATGGCCGCGAGGAGGGCGCGATCGGTCGGCGGCGGGTGCATGGTATTCATCGTGCCGTCATCTTGCCGGACGGCGATGGGCTCGGGCCGGCGTCCCGTTCGGTAGGTTGAGGGCACGGCGGCGCCGCCGGCCCCGGTCACCCTGACCGGGCACGACATCGCGAGGTCTGCGTGACGTTCTCCCGTCCTGAGCGCCGCCCCTTTGGTTCGGGCAACGGCCGCCCCCGACCGCCGCTGCCGCGGCCGCAATTCCCGAGCTGGGGCAAGCCGCTCCTCATCACACTGGCAGCGCTCGGCGTGCTGGCGATTGCGGTGGGACTGTTCGTCTCGATTGACACCGAGAACCTGTGGTTCAACTCGGTCGGTTTCGGTGAAGTGTTCCGGACCCAGCTCTGGACCAAGATCTTGCTCTTCGTCGGGTTCGGCCTGGTGATGGCGGGCGCCACCTTCGGCAACATCTACCTCGCCTACCGGCTGCGACCGGCCTTCCGGGCCTCGTCGGTCGAGCAACTCATCCTCGATCGGTACCGCACTGTCGTCGAGCCGCGCCGGCGCCTGATCTTCATCGCGGTCTCGGGTTTCTTCGGCTTGATTTTTGGGGTGACAGCCTCCGGGAGGTGGCAGACCTGGCTGCTCTGGAGCCATGCGACGTCGTTCGGGCACAAAGACCCTCAGTTCCATCGCGACGTCTCATATTTTGCGTTCATCTATCCGTTCCAGCGGTTCTTGCTCGGCTATGCGATGGGGCTCGTCGTCGTCTGCACGCTGCTGACGCTCGGAACGCATTACGTGTTTGGCGGCGTTGCCTTCCGGACCCCTGGCGAGCGAGTAACGAAGGGCGCGCGCACGCACCTGGCGCTGCTGCTCTTCGTGTTCGTCATTTGCAAGGCCATCGCGTATTACCTCGATCGGTTCGGCCTCGCGTTCTCGAGCCGCGGTGTCGTGCAGGGCGCGTCATACACCGACGTGCACGCGGTGTTACCAGCGAAGGAGATCCTTGCCGTCATCGCGTTGTTGTGCGCGGCCTTGTTCGTGGCGACGATTTTCCGCACCGGCTGGCTGTTGCCCGGCGTCTCGTTCGGCTTGCTCGTGTTGTCGGCCGTCATTATTGGCGGCATCTACCCGGCGATCGTGCAGTACGCGCAGGTGCGCCCGAGCGAGCAAGACAAGGAATCGCCGTACATCTCGCGCAACATCGCCGAGACCAGGTATGCCTACGACCTCACCAACTTCAAGTTCACGCAGTACGACCCGACCACGTCAGCTAGCCAAGCCGCGCTGACGAGTACGACGGCAGTCGGTGCCGGAGTTCGCCTCCTCGACAACTCCGTTCTCGCTCCGACCTACAACCAGCTTCAGCAGTTCCGCAACTTCTACAACGTCTCGAAGCTCGATGTCGACCGTTACGTCATCAACGGCCAAGAGCAAGACGCGATCGTCGCGATGCGTGAACTCAACTTGAAGAATCTCCCCGCGGGCCAGACGTCATGGATCAACGAGCATCTCGTGTACACCCACGGCTATGGTTTCGTGGCCGCACCTGGCTCGGCAGCCGATGCTCAGGGCCGTCCAGCGTTCGTCGAGGAGAACATCCCGCCGTCTGGTGGCCTCGGCAAGTATCAACCGCGGATCTATTTCGGCGAGGGTGAGACCCAGTTCTCCGTCGTTGGTGCGCCCGCGGGAGCGACTCCGCGCGAATATGACTTCCCGACCAATGGCGACGTCGGCCAGCAGTCGACGACGTATACCGGCGGCGGCGGCATTTCGATGGGATCGACCTTTCGGCAACTCGAGTACGCGTTGCGCTTTGGCGACAAGAACCTGTTGCTGTCGGACGGCATCAACAACAAGTCGCGCATTTTATACAACCGTGACCCGCGAACCAGGGTGTCGAAGGTTGCTCCGTATCTGACGGTCGACGGCGATCCGTACGCGGCGATCGTCGACGGCCACCTCGTCTGGATCGTTGACGGCTACACGACGAGCGACGGATTCCCTTATGCAGAAAGGGAAAACCTGAGTTCGATCACCAAGGACGCCACGACGGCAGAGACCACCACCGCTCAGGCGAGCCGGCAGATCAACTACGTTCGCAACTCGGTGAAGGCGACTGTCGACGCTTACACCGGCGCGGTCACGTTGTACGCCTGGGACCCGACCGACCCGGTGCTCGCGACATGGATGAAGGTCTTCCCGGGCACGGTGCAGCCGAAGTCGGCCATGAGCGCCGCGTTGCTCTCGCACGTGCGCTACCCCGAAGACATGTTCAAGGTGCAGCGCAAGTTGTTGTCGAAGTACCACGTGTCTGACCCCATCGTGTTCTATCGCGGTGATGAGTTCTGGCAGGTGCCCACCGACCCGATCGCGACAGCGGCGGTGCCCACTGCTGCGACGACGACACAAGGCGCCGCGACTCCGGCTACGACGACATTGCCCGATCAGCCGCCGTACTATCTGACGCTCACGATGCCCGGTCAGCAGAAGCCCACGTTTTCGCTCACCAGCACCCTGGTCTTCCGTAAACGCAGCAACCTGGCGGCGTTCATGGCTGTCGACAGCGATCCTGGTCCTGACTACGGCACGATCAGGGTGCTGCAGGTATCCGGTAGTGCGCTGGTAAACGGCCCGGGTCAGGTGCAGAACCAATTCGAATCCGACGCAACCGTGCAGCAGCAGCTGGCTTTGCTGCGCAACCAGGGCGGTGCTGCGAAAGTCGACTACGGCAACCTCCTGACGCTGCCCGTGGCGGGCGGCTTGCTGTATGTCGAGCCGGTCTACGTCGAGGCGTCGGGCGGCGAGGCATATCCGCTGCTGCAAAAAGTGCTGGTGTCGTTCGGTAACCGCATCGGCTTCGAGGACACCTACCTCGGTGCAATCGGTGCGCTGCTGAACAGTTCGGCGACAACTCCGGGTTCGACCGGTGGTCCGGGGAGTACCGGGCCGCCTGCCTCGGGATCTCCCAGCGCCTCGCCGTCCGGTGTCGTCAGTGGTACGCCACCTGCGAGTAGTGGCACGCCGCCGCCCGCTTTGACGAAGGCGATCGCCGACGCTCAGAAGGCGTACGCCGACGGTCAGACGGCCCTCAAGAAGGGCGACTTCACGGCATACGGTCAGGCTCAACAACGGCTTGCCGATGCGCTGGCGAGGGCTGCGGCGGCAGCATCAGTGAGCCCGACCCCCTCGGCCACACCGGCAACCGTGACGCCGACTCCCGCGGCGGCTTCGTAGCGCGTCGGCTGCCGCCCGGTTTGTCGCCTCTGCTTGGGTGGCGTAGAGTGACGATACCGACGCGGGGTGGAGCAGCTCGGTAGCTCGCTGGGCTCATAACCCAGAGGTCACAGGTTCAAATCCTGTCCCCGCTACAGAAGAACCGCGGGTCAGGGCCATGATCACGATCATGGCCCTGATTTCGTGTGGGCAGCATCTCGGCACAATCGTCACCGTCGAGGGTGCCCCGGGTGCCCGAGTTGTCGGCTTTTCGCGTGGTGCCGCCCGCCTCAGTCTTCGCGGGAAACGGTCGGCTCTCGTTTGCTCATCCGTGACTGCAATACGGCGTCGAACGACGTCGGTGGGGGTTGTTGGGTGAGCGCCAGCAGGAAGGTTTCCCGGCTGAGGCTCAAAGTGGTGACGTCGTCAGCGGCGGTGACGGTCGCCGTCCTTGCGGTTCTGAAAAGCAGGGCGAGCTCTCCGACTCCGGCTCCCGCTCCGAGGCGGTTCACGACGACTCCGTCCTGCGTCACGTCGACATGACCGCTCACGATCACGTGGTAGTCCTCGCCGGGCTCGCCTTGCGTCATGAGCGCACTGCCGGCCGGGAAGCTGTGCGGCTCGGCGGCACGCGCCAACGACTCAAGCATCGCTGCGCCGAGATGCGCCAGAGCTTCCGCTTTGCGCAGCGCAGCGACGCGTTCAAATGCGCCGAGGGCACCGTGTTCCGCTGAGGCGAGCGGCCGGATGATAGTCACTGCTGTCGCCAACAAGATTCCCGCGATCGCGAGACAGGTGCCGGTGATTGCAGTGGCGCTCACCAGCAGCGGCACCAGCAGGGCTCCAGCAAGTAGCATCGCTGATTCGGTTGCCTCCGCGGCCGCGAAAACGTGGCTGAGCAGGCGAAGTTCGGTGAGACGTTGCAGTGTGGCGCGGCCGGCGACCAACATGATCGCGGCCGCCGCACCGATGGCCACGAAGACGGCTGCAGCGGCCAGCGGCACCGCTACGGCGCAGAGCGCGGCGACGGTGCATCCGGATGCAACGGTGGCGGCGACTGCAGCTGGCCAGAGCAGCCGGCGTCCGATCAGCACGACGGAGGCGGTGCCACCGATCATGGCGCCTGCACCGACGGCCGTGCCGTACCACCCGGCGTTCGCGAGGCCCCCGTGCATGTGGTTCGCGACGACGACGACTAGCAGATCGAGGCAGCCCAAAAGCAGCCCTTGAGCAGCGAGCAGCAGAAGTGCTGCTCGCGGTCCGGGTGCTCGTGCGATCTGACGCAGGGCGGTGCCGAGCTTTGGCGCCGAGTCGTCCTCCAGCAGCTGGACGTCGCGCATCACGCCCAGCCGGAATGCGCGCAGTGCGCCGAAGCCAGCGAGCACAGTGAAGACGGTGAAGGCCACCGGGAACGTGGCGAGCCACAGGCACGTGGCGGTGGCGGCCGGCCCAACCAGGGTGGCCGCACCGTCGAGCCAGCCGAGGAGCACATGCGCTCGAGTGATGCTTCGGGGGTCGGGCGTAAGGGCGGGCAATAGCGCTGAGATCGACGGTCGGGTAGTGACCATTGCGGTGGCAGCGACCACGGCGGCGGCGTAGGTCACCGCCACCGGCGCTGATTGCCACACGCAGAAGGCGATCACCCCAAGACCCAATGCATGAATGACCATGCCCCAGGCCAGTACCGTCCTTGAGCCGAGCGTGCTGAGCAGCGAACCGGTGCCTAACGCCACCAGGGTCGCCGGCACCAACGAGGCCACGAGAACGGCAGCCGCCTCCCGCACTCCACCGCGCTGATTGGCGTAGATCGTCACGGCGATCCAGGACCCGTACTCGCTGACCTTGAAGCAGCCGAAGATGAGCGCCAGACCACGAAGCCGTGTCATGCCGCGAGGCTAGGCCGTCGGGCGGGCGAGGATCACGCTTCGGGCGCGCGCCATCGCGGGTTTTCCGATCTTCGTGAGCTACCGGATCCAGCCACCGCCGACCATGACCCGCTGCACCCGTAAGTCGTCGTCGAGCACCACGAGGTCGGCGGCCAGCCCGGCAGCGATGGCGCCGCAGCGATCCTGCAGGCCAAGCACCCGCGCGGGCGTCGTCGACGCGGCCGCGGCGGCGAGCTCGATCGGCAAGCCGACAGCTAACACGGCGCGCCGCACTGCGGCATCCATGGTGAGTGCGCTGCCGGCTCGGTGACCACTCGTCGTCCGGGCCTCGCCGTTCATCACCTGTACGAACTGGCCGCCTAGGCGGTAGTTGCCGTCACCGACACCAGTCGTGCTGATCGCATCGGTGACGAGAACGAGCGATTGCGCAGCAGTACGAGCAGCGAGCCGTACCAGCGCATCGTGCAGATGAGCGCCGTCGTTGATCACCTCAACGAAAGCCCCGGCATCGAGCGCCGCGATGGCCGGCCCGGGTGCACGATGATCGAACGCGCCCATCGCGTTGAACAGATGCGTCGCGAGCGTCGCACCGGCCTGGAACCCAGCGGTGGCTTGATCGAACGTCGCCGCGGTGTGGCCCACCGCCGCGACCACGCCGGCCGCGACGAGGTCACGGATCAGCTCGAGGGCACCCGGCAGCTCGGGCGCGATCGTGACCGTGCGCACCGACCCCTGGCCCGCGGCCAGCAGCGCGCGCAGCACCGCGACGTCGGGCATCAGCAGGTTCTCCGGGCGTTGGGCCCCGCACTGGGCCGCGCTCAGAAACGGGCCCTCAAGGTGCACGCCGGCGATGTCGCCAGCGCGGGCTAATGCGGCGAGCCAACCGAGTTGCTCACCCATGGCGTCGACGTGCTGGGCCATGAGCGACACGAGTGTGCGAGTCGTGCCATGCGCGCGATGGAATTCCACCGCGGCAGCAGCAGCGGTGGCCGACGTCGTGACGTCGTGACCGCCGCCGCCGTGCATGTGCAGGTCAATGAATCCGGGCAGCAGCCATCCGCCGTCCAGATCGGTGATATCTGTAGCTACGCGAGCGACCGCGGCGCCCGACCCGACGGCGACAATCCGTCCGTCCTCGATCTCGACGAAGCCGTCGTTGATGACGCCTGCCGCACTCACGACTCGAGCCCCGGTCAGCATGCTCATGTCGGTGCCCGACCGTCGAGCGCGAGTTCGCGCCGTGCCCCGAGGGCTCGCGACAAGACCGTGATGCGGTCGCGAGCACCGACCTTTGCAAAGATCGACTTGAGGTGATCCTGGATCGTGTGCTCCGACACCGATAGCTGTCGAGCCATCGCCCGGGTGTCGCTCCCGCTGGCCAGGTGTTCCAGCAGCTGTCGCTCGCGTGCAGTGAAGCCGAACGACAACCCGAAGAGCTCCAGGCGTTCCGTCGCCGACGACTCCTCGATCGTGACGACGATTGCGGCGCCGAGCCGCGCCGCTCGCAAGGTGAGCCAGAAGCCGTCTGCGAGATGTACTCGCGTCGAGGCCGGATGGTCGTCTACGCTGCCTTCGCGGGCAAGAAGTTGTGCCGCGACGTTGTAGACACTTGCGGGCACACCGTGCGCGTCGGGTCCTTCGGGTTGTGGGGGTAACAGGATGTCGAGCCAGTCGACCGATGCTGCCGTCCGGTTGGTGATCTGGAGGTCGTCGTCCAGCGTCAGCACGACTGGCCCGACGTCGCGGCGGTGAACAGTTGCAGGTTCGACGAAGGTGAGCGCTTGGCTAGCCCGGAGGGCCCTCGTGATCGGTGGCACGATGTCGGTGAGGAACCGCGCGTCGGCGTCATCGAACGGTGCGCGGGTATCGAGCCGCCACAGGTCGAGGAACCCCCAGCAGCCGAACCGGTCGGCGAAGGTCGCTGACAAAACGTCGCCGATCCCGTATCGGCTCAAGACGTCCGCCCACATACGGCTGCGGAAAAGTTGACCGTCGACTGCGCTCGTCAGGCGCTCGACGGGTGAACCTTGCTGCAAAGTGGTCCAGCGGTTGATCGTCGTCGCATATTTCGCCTTGATGAGCGCAGGTAGTTCAGGCAGGCACGGCACGTCGGCAATGGGAGCGGCGCCAACCGTCGTGACTGGATCGGTGAGCAGCCATACATAGGAATCGAACTCGACCGCTTGACGAAGAGCGTCGAGCAGCCGGCCGCGGAGGGCCGCGGAGTCGAGTGACTGCAGGCACATGGCCTCGATGTCGGTGCGTACTCGAGTTCGCACCTGCCCGCTTCCCACGACGTGAGCTTAGTCTCCAGAAATCTGGGATATCGCGGCCTCATCGGGCGACCTAGCGTCTAAGTACCGAGTGTCGGCCGCGCGATGGAGGGAAACCATGACGACGCTGCGGATCGAGCACGCCATCTATGACTACGAGGTGTGGAAGGCGGCGTTCGACAGCTTCGCAGAGGCGCGTTTGCGAGCCGGGGTTCGCGGCTATGCGATCCGCCGACCAGCCGACGACGATCACTACCTGATGCTCGATCTGGAGTTCGACACCGCCGACAAGGCGCGAGCCTTCGCGGTATTTCTCGAGCAGAAGGTCTGGTCATCGCCGGAGTCTGCGCCAGCGCTCGCAGGGGTGCCCCGGACCAGGATTCTCGAGCTTGAGCACGCCTAGCGAGCCCGCTAGCCGTCGAGCTCGGCAATGAAGTCAGTTGACGACATCGGCTGAGAGAACATCGGGAAGTCGTAGGTCAACGCATTGTCGTGTTCGGCGGTCGAGGTTGCGGCAAGGCAGTCGCTGAGGGTGATAACTCGGTAGCCGTGCTCGTAGCCGGTGCGCATGGTCGATTCGACACAGCAGTTCGTGAGGAACCCTCCCAACGCGATGGTCGTGATTCCTTTGCTGCGCAGTATGAAGTCGAGGTTGGTGCTGGCGAAGGTGTCGAGGCCGCGCTTGCCTTCGATCACGATGTCGCCCTCTTCGGGGGCGAGCTCGTCGATGATCGCGGCGCCCCAGGAGCCTTTGACGAACGCTTTCCCGTCGACAACTCCCTTGAGGATGCCGTAGGGGTGCGAGCTGAGCTCGTTGTATCCCTCCGCGAATGTGATCGGCGCATGCATCACGGTGACCCCTGCTGCGCGGGCGGCCTTCGCCACCTGCTGGGTGTTGGCCAGCATCCCGGTGATGTCCATGACCTCGGAAACCGCGCCATGCAGGACACCTCCTTCAGAGGTAAAATCATTTTGGTACTCGATCAGCACCACTGCTGTCGTCTTCGGGTCGATCGACATGATGAGGTCCTCCTCGTCGGATGTGACAACTGGACCGTAACCCCGCCCGCACGCGTCGACAAGGACCATAGGAATCGTCCCTCTATACGGCTAGATTCGAGATCAGGGCACTGGTGCGCGCAGTGTCGCGCAAGTTGCGGAGCGTGGCGATGGCACGGGTCGTAGTGCGCTACTTCGCTGCGGCCCGGGCCGCAGCGGGGGTAGCCGAAGACGTCGTTGACGCCGATACGGTTTCCGGGTGCCTTTTGACGATTCAAGCTCGCCACGGGCCTGAGTTGGCCCGGGTATTGCGCGTGTGCACGTTGCTCGTCGACGGCCTCGCCGTCAAAGATGTCAACCGTCCGTTGGGTGACGCCATCGAAATCGACGTCTTGCCTCCGTTCGCGGGCGGCTGACATGGCAGCGCTTGTGCACGCGCGCGTTGTCGACGTCGAGATTGACATGGCCGCGGCGGTGCGGCTGGTGAGCGGTCCGGCTTGCGGGGCCATTGCCACATTTGCCGGGGTGGTCCGCGACCACGATCACGGCCGTCGAGTGGTGGAACTCGAATATGTCGCTCATGATTCTGCGGACCGCGTGATCGGTGAGATCGCCGGATCGGTCGCCGAGCGCCACGTGCACCTCACGGCACTGGCGGTTGTGCACCGTGCCGGGTTGCTGCGAGTGGGCGGCATCGCCGTTGTGGTCGCCACGGCCTCGGTGCACCGTGCCGACGCGTTGCTCGCGTGCTCGGAGGCGATCGAGGAGGTCAAGAAACGCTTGCCTGTCTGGAAACGGCAGGTCTTTGCCGACGGTACCGAGGAGTGGGTGAACTGCTCGTGACGGTTCCACAGCCACGCCGTGCGCGGCGATGACGCCGACTCAACTCCGGGCATAATCCGCGGTTGCAATCAACGTGGGTGCGCTCGATTCTACCGCGATCAAGTCGGCCTACTCAGTGACTATCAACTTCGCGCATCTTTGATGGCGGCTGAGGTTGCTGCACTTGCACTTCTTCGTCTTGGCGCGCATCCAGACGATGCGTTCGCCGACGGTGCCTTCGTGGATGACGGTGCCGATCGGTCGTTGTATCAGCTCCAAGTGCATCAGGCCACCGGCATGGTGCAGGTTCAGCTCGGCATAACGACCGAAGCGGCGCTTTTGGTGCCGCGGGCCCGTGCTTTCACTCTAGGTCGGCCCGTTGTCGATGTAGCGAGGGATGTTGTAGGACGCAAATTGCGGTTCTCGGTGGAGGATTAATGAGCCACGATCCGAGCGCTGAGCCAAGCCCGCGTCGAACTCGTGAGCAAGAGCTCGCCGAGACCTTCGTCGTGCTCGCCGACACTCTCGTCGACGACTACGACGTCGTCGACCTGCTGGATCGGCTGGTCGGCGCCTGCGTCAGTTTGCTCGACGTCACCGCTGCCGGGCTGCTGCTCGACGATCAGAAAGGTAACCTGGCTGTCGTCGCGAGTTCGAGCGAGGAAGCTCGACTGCTCGACGTCCTTCAGCTTCAAAGCAATGAAGGGCCATGTTTGGATTGCGTCCGATCTGGCGCTGAGGTGAGCACTAGCGACATCGGCGCACAGCGTGCTCGGTGGCCGATGTTTGCACCGGTGGCAGTGGCGGCGGGCTTTCGGTCCGTTGCCGCACTGCCGTTGCGGCTACGCAATCAGACGATCGGCGGCCTCAACATGTTTCGCGCGGACGCCGAGCTGGTGTCCGCGGAAGAACGTCGAATCGCCCAGGCATTGGCTGACGTAGCGACCATCGGCATCTTGCAACGCCGGTCGGCTCACCGCATCACCGTAATGGCCGATCAGCTTCAGCACGCTCTCAACAGCCGGATCGTGATCGAGCAGGCGAAGGGCGTGCTTGCCGAGCGAAATGGCGTCGACATGGAGATCGCGTTCAATGCGCCACGTAGGTACGCGCGCAACAACAATCGAAAGCTGAGCGATTTGGCTCTCGAGGTCGTCCGCGGCCAGATCGACCCCACCGCCGTGGCGGCCGGCCGACCACCTGTCTGACCGCCCCGGTGGGTCGACAAAATGGTGGCCGAAAGTCACGCATCGCGGGGTTTCGTGCAATGATGGGGCGATTCAGCGCGCTTGGGCCTGTCCGGACCATGTGTCCCCCGGCCGCCTCTGCGCGATGACCTAAGGGCGCGAGCGTCGTGACCGACCGCATTGTGGACGACACCCCAGCAACTGTCTCGATCGCCGTCGTTGAGTTCCGTGACTACTCCCCAGCGGTCGAGTTAGATCGCTGCGTGTGTGGCCACCCCCTCCAAAGCCATGACTATCCGGCGTCCCGCTATTGTCGCGCGACGACGGCCAACCAGCTGCGACGTGGGTGTATCTGCATTCCCGCGCCGGTCGCACACTCGTCGGCTACCCGATGACGCTCGACGGCGTTCGGCGTGCCTGAAGCCGCGTCTGTGCGGTGCGCGCTTCGCGACGTGCTGGCCGCGGGGGAACGCGGCACGCCAGCCGCGGATCGGTTATGTGTGGCCGCACTGACGTTGATCGATGTCGAGTCCGCCGCAATCTCCTTGATCGACAGCGGCGAGAGTCGGGGCACCTTCGGTGCAAGCGGCTCGGCCGCGCGACTGCTCGACTCCCTTCAGTTCACCGCAGGCGAGGGACCTTGCCTCGAAGCGGCGCGAACAATGGCCCCGGTTCTAGTGCCCGACTTGGCTGCGCAGGACGAGCCGCGCTGGCCGGTGTTCAAGGAGGCCGCCGAGCGCGCAGGCGTGCGAGCGGTCTTCGCCTTTCCGATCAGGGTCGGCCGGATCGTCCTCGGCGCGGTCGATCTGTTCCGATCGAGATCCGGTCCGCTGTCTCTTGCGCAGATGACAGACGCGGTGCTCATCGCCGATGCCGCTGCGCAGATCCTGCTCGATCTGATCGACGAACGCGGCGCGGCCGGCGGTCGCACTGACCCTCTCGAGCAATGGGCTCAGGTGGCCTCGTTGGCTCGCAGTGACGTCTATCGCGCGACCGGGATGATCATGGCGCAGCTCGAGCTGTCACCCCCGGAAGCGCTCAGTCGGCTGCGCGCGTATGCATTCACGCACGAGCTCACGGCAACCGAAGTTGCTGACATGGTGACGTCACGTCGCCTGCGTCTGGAGGCGTGACGGTGCCCGGCGGGATCGGTCTGTCGGCCGGGGTGGCAACCCGCGCCGCGTTCGAACCCGAACTCGTGGTTCCGTCGCGAACTGGATTGGATCCGGTGACCGGCCTCGTCGATCGCGTCTGGTTCCTGCGCGTGGTGGACGTGCTTGACGCCTTGCCGAGCGGCCAGTTGATCGACGTCGGGCTGGTCGTCGCTCGCGTCAACGGACTCCGGCGGATTATCGACCGTGACGGTCGCCCCGCGGGCGACGGCCTGTTGCTTTTGACTGCCGAGGTAATTCACGGCTTCAGCCGTGACGCCGATTTGGCTGCTCGCCAAGGCACCGACCGATTCGCTTTGCTTGCGTATACCGACGCCGCGGGCTTGATCGCCTTGACGCAGCGGATACGCACCCGGTTATTCGAGGCCGGTGTCTCTGCCGTCGTCGGATCGGCCATGTGCGCGGAGGAGGGCGGCGCGGTGGCGGCACTGCGACGTGCGAACAATCGCGTCACCGAGAGGAGGTCCGGGTCAGACGAGGCGATCGCGTCGCGTGTCATCTTCAGCGCTCGGTCAGCCATCGCAGCGCAGGTTGTACAAGCGCAGGCGGCCGGCATCTTGATGCAGTGGCACCATTGCACAGCCGAACGTGCAGGTCTCGAACTTGCTTACCAGGCGCATGAGATGGGCCTGCCTGTCACGGCGATGGCGCGATTGCTGGTCGCTATCGCGGCGGGCACTCCGCTGGCAGAGGCAGATGCCGCACACGGCATCGAGCTCCAACGCTCCTTGCCTCTCATGGCTACGGTCGACTACCTGCCCGGCCGGCAGATGCAGCCGGTATGGAATGTGCGCCCGCCCAACGCGGCTAGCGGATTGCTCTCCCTGCCCGCGTCGGCGGTGTCGACGAGGGCTGAGGACCTGCTGCTCGCGGGTCGGTACCAAGGCGCCGCTGATCCGGGCGGCTCGGGTGGTGACTGGTTCGACGCGTTCGTGCTGCCGGACGGAACTGCCGCGCTTGTCCTTGGGGACGTCGCCGGGCACGATGCGCTCGCTGCGGCGACCATGATGCAGTTGCGCACCCTCCTGCGGGGCTTTGCGGTGAGCGACCAGATTGCGCCGAGTGAGGTGCTGCGCCGCCTCGACACATTTTTTGTCCAACTCGATCTCGGCTTGCTCGCGACCGCATTCTTCGGTTGGGTGCACACCGATCCAGCCGGTGGCCTTGTGCTGAGATGGTGCAACGCCGGACACCTGCCCCCTGTTGTGCTGGCGGCCGACGGTGAGACCTCGTTGCTGGAGTGCCGTGACGATTTGCTGCTCGGTCTCGGACTAGAAACCGCGCGCGCGGACTTGTCGCGACGGCTGCCTCCTGAAAGCACGCTCCTCCTCTACAGCGACGGCCTCGTTGAGACGCGCACCGCGGATCTTGACGCCGGGGTGGCGCGCCTGTGCAGCGCGGCGCGACCACTTGGCACGGCGGGTGTGGCTGAGTTGTGTGACGCTCTCGTGTCGTCAGTGGCTGGCCACAACCCCCACGACGATGTGACGTTGCTAGCTGTGCGAGTTCCGGCTGCTCCTGAGGCGTAGCGCCGCCGCAGCCGCATTGCCGCCGGCTGACCACCCCCGACGCGTTGCTGACGCACCTTCGCTGAGGTCGGCACAGGTCGCCCTCGTGGGTTCCAAGAGCTGTAACGGGGGATCGTTCCCATGACGCGGGCCCGATGTCGTCGAGGTCGGCGCCGAGCCTGACGAAGGTCAGCACCACGCCAATCTCGGTCGAAAACCCATTATTACCCCCCGCCGAGGGCCCCTTCTATAACGAAAGGGCCTCGATCACCGCCCACGTCAGCCGCCACTCTTGACACCCGGCACCGGCGCTTCGACACTCATCCTGCATTTGTCGTGGGAACGTGCCCACGACCGATGCGATTCGAAGGTCCCCAAATCGGGTGGCTTCACGAGCGGGTCCTTTCCGAGGGCCTCAGGAGGATCTATGTTCATGGCTCGTAGAAACCAGCGCGCGCTGGTAGGCGTTGTTGCCGTGGCCGCACTTGCGGTCGCCGGCTGCTCGTCGTCGAAGACCAAGACCGCCACGCCACCGCCGAGTAGCGCGTCCGCCGTCGCCACGTCGTCGGCACCTGTCGCGGCCTCGACCGCGGCGTCCAGCGCACCCGCGCCGGCGTCGTCGGCAGCGGCCGGGCCCGCGGAGACGATCACGATCGGCCTGTTCGGCACCTTCGGTTACAAAGAAGCCGGCCTCTACGACGCGTACATGAAACTGCACCCCAACATCACCATCAAGGAAGACGACGTCGAGCAGTCGGCTGACTATTACAAGGCGCTGCAGACGCACCTCGCGGCTGGCTCTGGCCTCGACGACATCCAAGGCATCGAGATCGGATTCGTCGCCGACGTGACGGCCAACCACGCTAGCCAGTTCGTCGACTTCAACTCCTTGTCGAACGGCGCTGACCTGAAGAGCACGTTCTACCCCTGGAAGTGGGCGATGGCGACGTCGTCCGACAACAAGACAATCGGCCTCGGCACCGACGCAGGTCCTGAGGCGATGTGCTACCGGCCCGACCTTCTGAAGGCGGCTGGTTTGACGTCGGATCGCGCAGCGCTGGGTCAGACATGGTCGACGTGGCAGGGATTCATCGACTTTGGCAAGCAATACGTCGCGAAGACCCACAAGCCGTTTCTCGACTCCGCAGCAAGCGTCTTCAACGCAGCAGTCACGCAAGGCATCGAGGGCTACGACAACACCTCGGGGAAGCCTGACGTCAAGAACTCGGACGGTGTGACGACCGCTTGGTCGTTGGCGACGCAGGCCGCGCAGGCGAAGATCACTGCCGGACTTTCGCAGTTCTCAACGCCCTGGAACCAGGCCTTCGCCAACGGTGCATTCGCGACGATCTCCTGTCCTTCCTGGATGCTCGGGTACATCACGTCCGAGGCCGGCCAGGCTGTATCTGGCGATTGGGACGTCGCGAATCTTCCCGGTGGCGCGGCGAACTGGGGCGGCTCGTGGCTCGGAGTGCCGACCGCATCGAAGCACCAGGCCGACGCAGAGGCATTGGCCGAGTGGCTGACGGCGCCTGCGCAGCAGATCACGATGTGGACAGCCGCGCAGCACTTCCCGTCGTCATCGACGGCGGCGAAGGACTCCACGGTGGCAGCAGCGACGAGCGACTACTTCAATAAGGCGCCGATCGGGCAGATCTTCGGCGACTCGGCAAGCAAGTTGAAGCAGCAGCCGATCGGCCCGTTCGACACCCAGATCCAAAGCGACATCGACACCTCGCTCACAAACGTCGAGACAAAGGGCGAAGCCCCGGCGAAGGCGTTCAGCGAAGCGTTGGCGAACATCTCGCAGGCTGTAGGCAGCTAGCCCACATGCGTGCTGCGCGCGCCGACTGGCGAGACGATCTCGCTTGTCGGCGCGCGCACCACATCACGAAGTCCGGCGGCGTCGGCGGTCCCCCTTTCCGTCGACGCCGTCGGCTCCATCTTGAAAGGGATTTGATGACAGCGCTCGTTCGATGGGCGGCTCGTTCGATGAGGGGGCACCTGCGATGACGGTGCTCGTTGGCGCCGGACGCCGCGGTGCGCCGCCGAACGTCAAGCCAACCAAGCGTCGGGTAGGGCGCCTAGGATCGCGCGCGGCTTACGCGTACGTGGCACCGTTCTTCGTGGTGTTTGCTGCTTTCGGTCTGTACCCGCTCCTGTACACCGGATGGGTCTCGCTTCACAACGTCGACCTTGAGAACTTGCACCGTAGTCAATGGATCGGACTCCACAACTACGTCGCCCTCTGGCACAACCAGTTCTTCTGGAACGCACTAAAGAACACCATCACGATCGGCGTCATCTCCACGGTGCCGCAGCTCTGCATGGCGCTTGGCCTCGCGCAGTTGCTGAACTACAAAATGCGCGGCCGCACGTTCTTTCGAGTGGCCATGCTGATGCCATACGCGACGTCGGTGGTAGCTGGCACGCTCATCTTCGCCGAACTATTCGGCCGCGACTACGGGTTCATCAACTGGATCTTGCACTTCTTCGGTGTGCATCACATCAATTGGACGAACGGGTCGCGTTGGGAGTCGCAGACCGCCATCGCCGCGATTGTCACGTGGCGGTGGACTGGCTACAACGCGCTGATCTATCTGGCGGGCATGCAGTCGATCCCGACCGATCAATACGAGGCAGCGGCGATCGACGGAGCGAGTCGATGGCAGCAGTTCTGGTTCGTTACCGTCCCGTCGTTACGTCCAACCATTCTCTTCACGATCGTCATTTCGACGATCGGCGCCATGCAGATGTTCGCGGAGCCCTACTTGTTCGCCGGAGATGGAACCACGAACGGCGGGACCGACCACCAGTTCCAAACCTTGGCGTTGTTCATGTACAAGCAGGGCTGGACGAATTTCCACCTAGGACAGGCCGCGGCTACCGCGTGGACGATGTTGTTTCTGATCCTGGTGCTTGTCGGCGTGAACACCACGCTCGCGCGGCGCCGGACCGGCCGAACATGAGACGGACGACGATGCCAGCTGGCACACCCAAACCGACGGAAAGCGGCGTCGCGGCGAGGTCCACGATGCTGCGCGCTCCCCGGAGCAAGGCAGGAAGGCAACTGTCGGCCGGTCGCTACACGTACGTGGTGCTCGCTCTCGTGACGATAGTCGCTGTCTTTCCTTTGTATTACACGCTGATCATTGCCTCGCACACGAACTACGAGATGGCGCAGACGCCGCCACCGTTCATCCCGAACGCCTCGGTGTTTCATAACATCAGGCTTGCGCTGCATGAACAGCCGTTGTTGAAGGCAATCGGCAACACCATCATCGTGGCCGGGTCGATCACGGTCGGCACGGTGGCGTTTTGCACGCTGAGTGGCTTTGCCTTTGCCAAGCTGCGGTTCCGGGGGAGCGGACTGTTGCTCGGACTCACTGTCGCGACCATTGCCATCCCTCCTCAGCTGGGAGTGATTCCGCTGTTTTTGCTGATCGCGAAGTTGCATTGGGTCAATCACCTGCAGTCTGTCGTGCTACCGACGCTGGTAAGTGCGTTCGGCGTGTTCTTCATGCGCCAGTACCTTGGCAACGCAGTGCCCACCGAGTTGTTGGAGGCGGGCTGGGTCGACGGTGCGTCCACCTTCCGAATCTTTCGGTCGATCGTCCTTCCCATCGCGCGTCCGGCGATGGCCGTCCTCGGTATGTTGACGTTCCTCGCTGCGTGGAACGACTTCTTTTGGCCGCTGATCGCACTCACCAGTCGCAATCCCACCGTGCAGATCGGCTTGGCCGGGCTCGGCTCTGGCTACATTCCGCAGCAGGCGGTCATCATGGCGGGCACCCTGCTCTGCACGTTCCCGGTCCTTGTCGTGTTCGCTCTTCTGGGGCGGCAGATCGTCGGAGGCATCATGCAAGGAGCGGTCAAAGGATGACGCAGCTCGAACGGGTCGATGCCCGAACCTTTCCTGACGGATTCGTGTGGGGGACCGCGACCGCGGCGTATCAGATTGAGGGCGCCGTCGATATCGACGGCAGGACGCCGTCGATATGGGACACGTTCAGTCACACGCCCGGCAAGGTGCACGCCGGCGACACCGGCGATTTGGCCGCCGACCACTACCACCGATACGTCGGCGATGTCGCACTCATGGCCGAACTCGGCCTCAGTTCGTATCGCTTCTCCACGTCATGGTCGCGGGTGATTCCGACCGGCGCCGGGCCGGTCAACCCGAAGGGTGTCGATTTCTATTCGCGGCTGGTCGACGAATTGCTCGTGCACGGGATCAAGCCTGCACTGACCCTGTACCACTGGGATCTGCCGCAGGAGCTCCAGGACGCCGGCGGTTGGACGGCACGCGACACGTCGTACTTGTTCGCGGACTATGCCGAGGCCGTGGCTGCCGCACTTGGTGATCGGGTCGACTTCTGGACGACGCTCAACGAACCATGGTGTTCGGCGTTCCTCGGCTACGCGGCCGGCGTGCATGCGCCCGGGCACTGCGACGGCGCCCAGGCGCTGACCGCCGTTCATCATTTGTTGCTAGGCCACGGTCTCGCGACCCAGGCGCTGCGCTCCGCGCTGCCGGCCGGTGCACAGCTCGCGATTACTCTCAACCCCGCGGTCGCTCGCCCGGCAACCGACTCGGTGGCCGATGCCGCGGCCGCGCTCAAAGTCGACGGCCTGCAGAACCGTATCTGGCTCGAGCCCTTGTTCCGAGCGAGCTATCCCGCTGACGTCCGCGAGTTCACCGCGGCGGTCACCGACTGGTCGTTCGAGCACGACGGCGATCTCGCCGTGATCGCCCAACCCATCGACATTCTCGGCGTCAATTACTACAACCCGGTCGTCGTCGGGCACTACGACGGCGCGGGCGCGCGCGCGAGTGCCGACGGGCACGGCGACGGAGCTGGCGAGACGTGGCCGGGCTGTCATGACGTGCAGTTCTTCGATACGCCGGGCCGGCATACCGCGATGGGCTGGCCGGTTGACGCCAGCGGCTTGTACGACTTGCTCAGCCGCTTGTGGCGCGAGTATCGCCAGCCGATGGCGATCACCGAAAATGGGGCGGCGTACGACGACAGCGTCACCGCGGACGGCGCGATTCACGACGCCGACCGCGTGGGCTATCTGCATGAGCATCTTGCCGCCCTTCGGCACGCCGTCGCCGACGGCGTCGATGTGCGCGGCTATTACCTTTGGTCGCTGCTTGACAACTTTGAGTGGGCTTGGGGCTACTCCAAGCGCTTCGGGATCGTGCACGTCGACTTCGCCACGCAGCGCAGGATCGTCAAAGACAGTGGTCATTTCTATGCGAACGTGGCACGCACCAATGCACTGCCCGGCTGATGCAGTCAGCTCGACTCGCGGACAATCAACTCCGTCGGCACGATCAGTGACGCCGAGCGGTGACCGGGATTGCGAACCTCGTTGAGCAGCAGCCGTGCGAGGGACCGGCCGATTTCTTCCATCGGTTGACGCACACTGGTCAGCTGCGGTGTGGCGAGTCGGGCAGCGTGCGAATCGTCGAACCCGACGACGGCGACGTCGCCCGGGACGCTACGACCCGCGGCGCGAAGCGCCCGCATGGCTCCGATAGCCATCAGGTCACTCGCCGCAAACACCGCGTCGAGATCGGGCACCCGGTCGAGCAGTATGCGCATCGCGATCTCGCCGCTGTCTTCGGAGAAGTCGCCGTGCTCGACCAGTCGCCGCCATGACCTGCGGCTGGCCGGTGGCAATGCATCGTGGAACCCGTCGAGCCGGTCGACGCCGACAGGCATGTCGGCAGGCCCCGCGATTGTCGCGATCCGCCGTCGGCCGCGCTCCACGAGATGGCGTACCGCGGCACTGGCTCCGGCCCGGTTGTCTGCGTCGACGTAGGGCACGCTCTCGCCGGGAAATGGTCGGCCAGCGAGGACTACCGGCGTCCGGCTTTGCGCCAGCAGGCGCACCAGCGCGTCGCGACGGTGCAACGACATCAAGATCACGCCGTCGGCATGGCCGTTCATGATGTACCGCTCGATCTTCGAGCTGTCACCCTCTGCGCTGAGCAACACAAATGCGTAGTCGGTGCGGGCCAGTTCCTGGTTGATGCCGCGGACCGTGCCGGCGAAGAACGGCTCGGAGAACAGCCGCGTTTCCGGCTCGGACACGATGAGCGCGAGCGTGTCGGCGCGCCTTGTCACTAGGGCGCGAGCCGCTCGGTTCGGCACGTAGTTG
>Ga0080027_10000076_pt1 | contig 40491 bp, 31 predicted proteins | sample OrgsoiDNA2013046_FD_70962 | JGI IMG/M metagenome (GOLD analysis project Ga0080027, IMG submission 70962) | Permafrost soil microbial communities from the Arctic, to analyse light accelerated degradation of dissolved organic matter (DOM) -... | ecosystem: Environmental > Terrestrial > Soil >... | reverse complement strand
TTCATTAAATCCAGCCGCCTGATCTTTACGGGGTCCTGTTGAAATAATTCATTAGCATCAAAAAAAGGAACACCGTCGATCAGGATCAACGGTTCGTCGTCGAAAAATTCCCTTTGCGGTTTGTTTGCCAGATATAATTGAAACTTATTCCTTTTCTGAACAACATTGGTGGATATCACGTACTCCCGGATCACTTCTTCCATGGTCTGGAAGCGGGTGTAATTGTCCAGGAAATATTTTTCATCCGGCTCAACATAAAAGCTATTTGTGTCCACCGACTGCATGGAAAACCGGTTAAGCCTGTTCCCGATGTAAATATGTTGCACCTGTTCTGCTATTGAATGATCCAACAGGGAAGGAGACTGAACGGAAGGAATAATATATTCCGGTAACCTACCCTCTGAATATTTATCGGAAAACGGGCTTATTATTTCAACATGGCAGGTGCTGTCTTCTTTCGGATTCGTCTGTAGAATGATTTCCTCTGATCCGTAAAAACCTGGCATCTCAAATTTAACGTGACCGAGCCTGTCGCTGGTTGTTACGCGGAACTCCGTCCTTGTGGAAGGAACGGAAAGGTAAGTACCAATATCGCTGACCGGAGCACCGGTATTATTATTTACCAGTTTTCCCTGTATAATATGACCATAATATTCGGGAGGAAAGGGCAGCAGTGGGGGCTTGCGGCCAATCACATCTTTCCAGATAAAACGCCTCCAGCCATGCGTGAGCATAAGATTGTCCATTTCTTTCTCCCTGGATTTTCCGTTGTCAGCAAAATAATAATCCGGATGTTCAACGGGTCCTAATTCAGCGCTCAAATAAGTATAATTCAGGATATTTGTTTCATCCAGCTTTTGCAGAGAATCTAACCGGTAAACGGCTACAGACATATCAGCAGATACCGGTTTGCCGGAATGATCCGTGACAGAAAGATCTAAATTTATTTTTTCACGAATGTTGTATTCCGGATTTGCCGCAACACTGATCTGTAAATTATTTTCCGGGAATTTAAAATACAGGCGTTCGCAAACAGGCTGCCCCCCCTGATCGAATAAGGTGATCCGCGAAATCCCGTCTTCGATCTCCTCCGGTCTAATGATAAATACAGCCTGGCGGTTAATCAGTTTTTCCTTTTTTACCGGAAGGGACTGATGGCTGCCCTGCATGAAAAGATATATATCCTGCGCATCCAGACCGGCCGATGATTTTACCCGAATGGCGATCTGAGATGAATCTGTTTTAGTAACATTTAAAACAAATCCCTCCGTGTTGGAGGCAGGTAAGTCTTTGGTCACCTGCTCCCCTGTTGGAAAACGGATCAGAGCTCTATAGGATTCACCCACAGCAGGTATAAATATAAAATTACCCAGCCCCATAGTCAGGGGACTAAACTTCAATAGGGTATCTCCCCTGGAATTTAAAATAGTTCCTTCACATTCGAGTCCTTTTCCAAATGCGTCTGTAATCCGGAATCCAACCCGGGATTCAACCTGTTGAACCAGGTTTCCTCCTTCCGGGAAAAATTGTATATCATAATGTTTTGTTTTTGATAAACCATGTTCCGGCTGCAGGTTTTGCGGGTTAATGATCCGGATGGGTTTTTCAAAATAATAATCCGGACTGAAGTTTTTCATCCAGTTGGTATATGCCCTGAAACGGTAGGTGCCGGATGGTATATTAACAGGTATAATCACAGAGCCATTCGATTCACCAGGCTTTAATGAAACTTTTTGCTGCAAAACCGACAGGTTATTTCTGTCAAGAATTTCCACATAAGCGATCTTACTCACGGATGCCGGTTTATTGTAAAATGCATCCATATAGTAAATACGAAACCACAGGATTTCGCGGGATATATAACTGTCCTTATCGGTATGCACGAACAGTTTTTCCTGGATAAACTGGCTCCTGTACTGATCGAAAGCAGCCTGGATATTTTTTTCATGGGAATTATCCTGCGGGAATGCCAAAGGCAAAAAGCATATGAATTCCACGAAAAATGAAAAACAGAATTTTAATATTTTATCAGAGACTTTCATTGTTCAGACTAATACATCTATCTAAATTACCAGAATGATGGTTTAATATTTACTCCTCCCTTTACCCGGCAGTCAATACATCCTGAAGGGGCACCCGTTACACCTGTAATCCTGTTGCCTTTGTAGATGAGATCAATCACCCATTCATATCCCGAGCTGAAAATATCCCGTATTTTTTTTACGTCGACTGAGTCAACGGAACAATTTTCAAAGCCTGTGAGAACAAAGACATTGGGCAATTCATAACGGTTGATAAAAATCCGCCTTTCCGTTTGAGAACTGCATCCGATAAAACCGATAACCTGTTCCGTGGGATCGGTTATACAGTGAACATTGCCGCCGGTCTCTGAGGGCTGCGCATCGAAAATGGAACCCAGTTCTTCCGTATTCTTTTTTAATTTTTGTTTCCATTCATACCCGTCTTTGCTGAGTACGGTTTGTTTTACCAAAATACTATACCGGTTTACCAGCCTGTTTGATCCATCGTATGAAATGGTTTGCAGGGGAAATTCGTGTATCACATCTGCATTCAGGCTGGCAGAAGAACCGATATTGATATTTGCGGACTGATTATTCAGCCAACAAGTATTGTAAACTACCGCATCCAGCCTGGGTACCAAATTCAAACTATCACGTTTGGGATCCTGAGGATCGAATATATAGTTCGAAATATAAGGAGAACTATACTGCCAGGTCTCCTCAAAACTCCATTGGTAATAAACACTTTTTTTCAGATCGTCGTGGGTTGAAACATAAATTGTCACCAGATCCGTTCCGGTCTTCCAGTTTATACTGTCAATTGGAGGTGATATTTTAACCTCCGACAAATCCGATAAATATTCTTTCCCATTGGATGTCTTTATATGCAGCCTGTATTTCTGAGCCGGATCTATTGGCAACTGGTCAACAGCATATCTTCCGCCTTTCTGTTCACTCAGGGGATAGCTGGCGCCCTGTTCAGACTGTACTTCAACCTGGGCGCCTGATTCAGAAAATATCTGAATGCTGTCCAGTCCTGATGTACGGCTCAGGTAAATCATAGTGGAGTCTTTACCTGAATTAATATAGCCTTCCACAACCAGAAAGCCGGTAGCCGGGTATTTTATATTGGGCATGTATTTATCCTTACACGCTTCAAAAATGATCAGTAATAAAAACCAGGTTTTTAATTTCATGTGGTTTTTTAAAATCTGATATTATAATTTACAAAGGGTATGGCTGACCCGAATATGGACAGTTTATATCCGTTGACTGCTCCATTTTCAGAGATATAATAAACTGAATAAGGGTTATGCGTTCCCAGCAAGTTGTAAACACCAATCGTCCAGGAATTGTGAAACTTCTGATGCACTTTATGGTTTCCGTCGATGTTCATGGACAGATCCGCTCTCACATAATCAGGAATGCGATAAGCGTTACGATCAGAATATAATGTTCTGAAAGAGTTATCATAGTGGAACACACCGATGGGGAGAGTAATCGGGCGGCCAGTATTGTATGCAAAGTTCAGGGAAACACTGAAGCGGTGATTGACCCGATAATTCGCAACCAGTGTGGCTGAATTAGGCTGGTCGAAATCCGTCGGATACCAGTTCCCCTTATTCACCAATTCACCAGCGGTTGTATCTTCCGTTTTTATTAAAGTCCTTGAAAATGTATAGCTGACCCACCCATTCAATTTGCCTGTCGCTTTCTTAATCATGAGTTCAATTCCATAAGCCTTTCCCTTAGTATTGAGAACGTCTGTTTCAATATGGTGGTTTAGAACAAGAACAGCACCGCTCTTATAGTCCAGGTAATTCTGAATATTTTTATAATATACTTCCACCGAAGTTTCAATCGTGTTGTTCTTCAGATTTTTATACGCTCCGAGGGAAAACTGACTCCCCAGCTGCGGCAGAATATTGGGATCACTTAATTTCCAGATATCAGTCGGTGCAATGGCGGTCGTATTCGACAACATATGTATATACTGACGTTCGGTATTATAACTGGCTTTCATCGAAAAATTATCGGAGAATGCATACCGCATAGAAATACGGTACTCGGGTCCGCCATAGGTTTTAATTACCTGACCGGCAGAATATGAGTTAACAGCAGTTACATTATCTTCTGTTTTAGGTAGCCCAGGAGTATATTCATTTACGTTTTGCTGGCCCAGATAATTATATACAGAGTACCTCAACCCGGCCTCCAATACCAGTTGTGGGGTGATGGAATATTTATCACTAAGGTAAACAGCAGATTCCAGGGCCTGTTCATGGTGTACTGTATCCGGAGTGATCAGGGAAGTTTTTGAATAGGGAACAAAAGTTCCCGGATCCAGTTTATAATAAAGCGTATTGAATCCAAATTCCAGGGCATGTTTGGAATTCAAAAAATAATTAAACTGGGCCTTGAAGTAGGATTGATTAATATCAAAAGCCAGCTTATATGCATTGACCGGATTATTTTCACTCGAAATAAAATAGTTATACCGGTCATAACCCGTTGTGAAAATGCCGTATAACTTATCATTAAATGAATGCTTCCATTTTAGTGACAAATTCAGATTTCCATAACCATATAATGTATCACTATTCAGGTTGAAATTATCCTTGCTGGCATAAGCCGTCAGGTATAGATTGTTGTTTTTATTGATCTGGTGACTGATATTCAGATTGAGATCATAAAAAGAAGCCCTGCTCAGTTTGTATTGTTGTGGTAGTAAATTCAATAACCAGTTCGCATACGTTGTTCTGCCTGCCAGTATAAAGGATGTCTTGTCCTTCACCAGCGGGCCTTCTATTTCAAGCCGGCTGGTAACCAGGCCGATACCCGCTGAACCGGCAAACTCTTTTTTATTTCCTTCCCGGCTTTCAATATCAATGACTGACGATAGCCGGCCGCCGTATCTGGCCGGGATACTGCTTTTATATAATTCGACCGTTTTGACAACGTCCGGATTGAATGCAGAAAAGAGACCGAAAAAATGAGATGCATTGTAGATCGTGGCATCATTGAACAGAATCAGGTTCTGGTCTGCCGATCCTCCTCGAACATTTAAACCGGTACTCGCTTCTCCAACGGATTTTACGCCTGGCAGGGTGAGCAGCACACGCAAAAGATCAGTTTCACCAAAAACAACCGGAACCTGTTTGAGTGTTTTAATATCCAGCTTCTGAACCCCCATCTGTACTCCCCGGATATTGCTCATCTTTTCTGCAGAGATGGTTACATTCTTCAGCATCATAACCAGGCTCTGCAAATCAATATTCAATTTTCCGTCACCCGAAAGAATGATCTGACGCCTGGTATCCTTCATCCCAATACTCTGAATGTTAAGAACGATCCGGCCCTTAGGTAATGAAATGGCATAATAACCGTATTGATCCGTAGCTACGCCAATTCGCGGCTTGTCGATATAAATGGATGCTCCCGAAACTGCTTCACCGGTTTTTGCGTCCCGCACATAACCGCTGACCAGGGCATTTGCCTGTCCGTTATTGGCTGTATTCAGTCCAATCTGGTATAGCTTATTTTCAAGCTTTGCATTTTGTATGGCCTCATTTTGATTATTTGTATAGCTCAATTCCAAATAGGCCGGTCGTTTCTTCTTCACTGTATCAATGGTGGCGGCTGTCAGGTTTGTCTGAACAAAAGCTCCTTTTGTCAAAAAAACTTCATTGTGCGGACCAATTGACCAGGTGAATTCGGTCTTTGAAAAAGCCCGATCGAGGACTGTGCTCAAGGTCTCACGGTCAGCCGTAAGCGTAAACCGAATACTATCAAACAGACTGATGTCATAATAAAAATAATAAGTCGTCTGTTGCTCCAGCTCCTTTGTAAAATCCTGTATGGACAGGTCTTTGAAGTCGCCGCTGATCAGGTCCTGCGGGTTCTTTTGCGCGCGAAGAGAAGGGAGTAATAAACCCAGGCAAAACAAAACAACCAGAAATTTTATGGGCTGATGCATGCTATTTCGCGATTTGATCATAATAGCCAGCTACCTGTACCAATACATTTTGCCTGTTCTTACGGAAATTCAGCTTATTCTTTTTAATGAACTTCTGAATTTCTTTCTGATGATCATGCATCAGTTCCACTAATTCGCCATTTGATTTTACCCGCTTATACGAATTGCCGATTTTTATATAATAATTCTGACTCTCTTCGATATGCCTGATAACTGTATTTTCATAAACGGAAGGTTCTTCTATAATTATTTTATAGGTTTTTTTCAAAACCTGGGACCTGCCCGGATAAAGTATTTCATAAAATCCAGTTTTGGGGATTCCGGCATGTAAACTGTCTTCGGTCAACCGGATGAATGAATGTCCGGATATCGTAAACGAGTTGATTCTTTGATTCACCAGTTGCAGCAGGTAATTATCATTTTTGGAAACCAATAGTTCTCTCAGATCCTCGTATAAAAGATTTAATCCATCAAATGGTAAATCATCATACACAACGGTCCCTCTACTGAAACTATCATATAAAAAGTAAGGGCTTCCCGTGCGGAATACAAATCCGGTAGGCGAATAATGACTCCCGTTATAAAATGGAGACTGGTCCCCCAACTGCATTTTATAAATTGAGATGGTATTTGAAACAGCGGTTTGATAAAAGATGCTGTCATCCTGCCTGGACTGAGCAGTAGCAGAGTTGCAGATAATAAAAACGATAAGTGGGAAAACAGCAGTCAATCCTGATTTCATTTCAATTTAATTGGCTCTACTCACGGCTGCTTAATGGGATCGTAGCAATAAATAACGACTCGAACAAATGTCCCTCATTTTTCCCTTAATTCCAATAATAAAAACTACGTAAGAATTTTTCGGAGGGGGATTTTGATCCCCCGGAAATCTATTGAAAGCCTGCCGGTATAACCCAAATTTACTTTATACTATTTCATTGGAGCACAATCAATCATACTTAAATTTCCCGCAGACGTTTTAAACTGAAGGTTTTTAAGATTCATTTTCTCAATCTGGTTGTTTCCTTCCTGGATTTTTAGGAATTGATTCGGCGACAAATTTTTAAATACCTGTACGATCCCGGAAGTTGGCCATTTAATGATCATTTCATCTATTATCTCCGCTTTCCCGATTCCAATTTCCTTTCTGAATGGATTGGCACCAAAGCTACCTCCGGAATTCACATCCATGTACACCGTTCTTTTTTTACCTTCTTCGGTAAAACTTACTGCGATATGCGCGCCGATTGCCGAGCGGTTGCTCTTCACGCCTTCGAGCAATACGCCGATCCATTTATTCTGATTCTGGCCCGGGTTTACATAAAACGAATTATAATAAGAATCACCAGGTAAAGCTCCACCCATCTTGATAAAAATATCCTGGTTGCCGTCGTTATTTATGTCAGCGAATGCAACTCCATGCCCTTTCTGCAGATTACCAACCCTGGCTGAAGAAGTAACATCAGCAAACTGATGACCCGATATATTTTTGAACATCCTGTTCGGGATCAGGGATTTGAAATCCGGATTTCCTGTGCCGAGGTACATGTCGAGCCAGCCGTCATTGTCAACATCACCGAAATTGGAACCCATGGCAAACAGCGGTCTGTCCAATCCCGCCGATTTTGCAACATTGGTAAATGTTCCGTCGTGGTTATTTCTGTATAAATACATCGAACTATGTTTTTCCATTGGGCGGCCAAGTGCCTCTGACGCGGCAATAGATGCCAGGGCGCTGTGATAATCATATCCGCAGACAAAAATATCTGGCCATCCATCATTATCATAGTCCCAAAACCAGGTGGGAAAAGTTGAGTCAAGATCTTTATCCAGCCCCGCCTCGCGTGTGGCATCCGTGAATTGCGGAATTTTCCCCTGCACAGCTTTATTTTTCAACAGAATTCTTCTTCCATCAAAATTGGAAATAAAAATATCCGGCCACCCGTCGTTGTTATAATCTGCTGATACGACCCCTTTCGAAAAATTGGTAATCATGCCAAGAGACTGCTGGGCAACATTGGTGAAGGTACCGTCCTGGTTATTGATATATAATTGAGCCGGGTGTGGATGTTCAAGAGAAATGGTTTCATTTCCAATGAACAGATCGAGCCATCCATCATTATTAAAATCTGCCCAGGTTGCGGTCTGGGTAGGATGAAAACTCAGCAGACCGCTTTCAATGGTAACATCGGTAAAGGTTCCGTCGCCGTTATTTCTTAATAATGTATTCGGTTGTTTCCCAAATTCGCCCAACCAGGCTCCGCGCAATATAAGAATATCCGTATACCCGTCATTATTATAGTCGGCCTGGATCATATTCAAACCTCCTTTGATTTCGCTTAGACCGGCAGCCTTTGAAATATCGGTGAACGTGCCGTCTGCATTGTTTTTGTAGAAATGCATGCTTTCACTCAGTCCCCAGGACGAGGTAACGATATCCAGGTAACCGTCATTATTAAAATCATCCACGATGCTTCCCCCGGCCATATTTCCGGGACCATTTAATTGAAGATCTCCAGCCATTTCACGGAAAGCTTTTAATTTAAATGATGAGGTATCTGAATCCAGGCCGGGTATCAGCCATTGCACGGGAACGTTGGACGGATATTCCCCGATTGTCATATACGCGATGTTCAGCAGCCATCGCGAAGTCAGATCGGATGAATCCTTTTTCAGAATAGTTTCATATGCCTGGATACTTTTCTGCGAGGCATAAGGATCTGTATAAATACCCTTACCCTGGATCGGAAAAATACAGGATCCCGAAGAGTGATTGCTTAAACAATTATTTCTTTCGGCCATTCTCAGGTAGGCCAGAGCCAGGTTTTCCCTCAAGCGCTTATACATTTTTTCGCTGTTTTCCTGATTCGTCCGAAGAAGGGCTTCCAGGACTTCTGTTGCATCTTTTTCCTTCCCCATTTTTAAAAGTGTTATTGACCTGTATGCGTGAATTCCCAATATCAGGTCCTGTGTGGTTGCGGTTTTCAGCAGGGAATCGTAAAAATCCAATTCGGCCTGTGGGGTAAATTGATTGTCTTTACTATATACATTTTTCAATCCTGCCTGGTACATCCGGGTCGCGTCAGCCATTGCACAGTAATTTCTTATACAGGTATAACTAACGGAAGTCAGTAATAACAACAGGGGAATAGCGATAGCTATAATTAATATTTTCCTTCGCATAATGAACGCCTTAAAATTAAATTCAGTAATAGTTGCTGCTTACCCCGGCATGGCGCAGGGATGCAGCAATGGGAAGATTAGCATGGACATCAGCCCACGCAGATCGGAGTTTGATCAGGCGATTTCAGGCGGTTGCTCATCAACTGTGGGGTGATGCGAGGAAATCCCGGGAAGATAATGAGAGTGAATAGCCGGTAAGGGGAAGCCCGGCTTATCCAAAGAATTAGTGGTAATGAGTGTATATTTATCCGGAGAAAATGATTTGGATGAGCCATGATGTGAATTGTCAGATTTATCAGACCCTTCATGATACAGGTCATTCACAAATCTGAAAATCTCGATGCTGGCTGCTTTCAGTTTCATCAAAGCGGGATTCGAAATACAAAGTAATTCGAGCGAGTCGTTATGAATTCTGCGTTTAACATACCGGTATTCAACACCCTGTATCTCTACCTGCCCGTCAACCCTCTCAAAGATTTTGGGAATACTATAATAGAGCAGGTAGGAAACAGGAATCTTTATCGAAATCAACCGGGATTCATCATAATCATTGTTGCTCACTGAAATTTCCAGCCGGTTACTGGCCCGTTCTTCCAAAAAAGAAGTTAACACCCGGTAACCAAACCAGTTGAACAGCAATAAGGCAAGCAACAATATGGGATAAATCCTCTTCAGATTAATAAATTACGAATGAAAAAAATGTTTTTTTTGATTCACTACCTGTTCAGCCAGTTTTGTACCCTCTACACGCGACCTGATTTTTTCAAAGGCTATTTCCCTTGATGTTGAATCATCATCCGCAAAAGGAGAAAAACCACAATCATCCGTCGTACCCAATTGATCCAGGGGTATGATTTCAGCAGCCTCCAGGATAACGTCCCGTATTTCCTCCGGTGTTTCGATCCGGGGTTTCAAAACATCTGTGACCCCCAGGAAAATGACCTGCCCCGGTTTCATATATTGTTTGATGGTAGTCAATACCTGTCTCTTATTTTTTTCACCTGCGAATTCTAAGTAAAAATTCCCCGCGTTTAACTGAAATAATAAGGGTAACAGTCCCGCATAACCGATATCTGCACTATGTGTCGAATCATGATCACCACCGGGACAGGAGTGAACGCCTATTTTCTTTCTTTCTTCAATTGTAAAACGGTTCAGTACCAGATTATTTAAATCGATGAAAGATCGCAACAGACCGCCACTCGGATCCAGTTTCAAAGAAAGTCTCGCTTCCGTAAAATCGATCTGTACGCAATAGGCGCCGCTGTCCAGGCTTTTCCTGATATCAGCCGCCGCTTCATTCACCAGGTCTTTGATAAATTCATCCCGGGAATACCCTTCAATTCCTTCACCCGGATACAAGAGGCTGATAGCTGATACGGAAATAACGGCCTGTTTAACCGGGAGCGATGTCAGTTGCTTTGCTTTTTGAACGTAGACATCCGCATATACCTGGTAGCGGAATGGCCCCGATTTAAGTTTTGGCAATTGCCGGGTATGACCGTCAGCAAAAGGAATAACGACGCCGTCCGGAGAAAGATTCTGCATGCCCTGGATAGGATAGGTTGCAAAACTGGGTTTGGACTGTTCACCGTCCGAGATCACAGGAGAACCCGTCGATTCAAATTTTTTAATGGTCTCAGCAACTGCATTGTCATATAAATGCCCGAGGTCCCGGTCGTTGAGCTGTCCCGCCGCATGTGCTTTGATAGCTAAAATTAACTCAACCGGACGCGGGATGCTTCCGATTGGTTCGGTTTGAATACGCATGGTAAATAGGTATTAAAATGAAAAATACCCTCTTGGTGAGGTTGTGATTGAATTGTCAGACGGACTTTTTCGGCGGACGATCGTCGACCATGGAAGCAATCGCAGGCAGCGCCGTTACGAAATAAGAAGTTCTTTCCCTCAGGTTGCAGTATAAGCTTTCAAAATGATACGAATCCTGTTCGGTACAATATACGCTGGTGAATCTTTTAAATGAATGCGAACCCGTTTTCTTTCCGCCGGGACGCTGGAGGTCATACACCAGTTTAAAATAATCGTAGTTGGCTCTTTTAAAATGCATGGCTTCGGGATTCGGAATACAAAGCACTTCAATGGAATCGTTATAGAAACGGCGTTTAACGAAACTATACTGAAACCCGCCGATTTCTATTTGCCCTTCGACCCGTTCAAACTGTTCAGAATTATTATAGTAGGAAAGATGCGTAGCAGGAACTTTTACAGAAACCAGATCGGATTCCTCATATTTATTATCATCCAGTTGTAATTGCAGTTTCTCAGTAGCACGATCCTCCAGCCATGCGTTTAACATCTGGTAACCACACCAGTTAAAAAGCAGTAATCCAATTAGCGATATGGTTAAAATCCTGTTCAACAGGACTAAGTTAATAACTTTACCGGAACAATAAAAGATAACTCTTCAACACATGCGCTTTCACAGGAACACGATTATAATAATATTTATTTATATGATATGCCCTGATATCGTGTGGTCCCAGAACAATTATGAAATACAGGTTTATGCTTCCCAAACGCAGGCCATGGGTTCCACCATGTTTGAATTACACAGCAATTATACTTTTAGTGGCAGCACGCAAATCGTGAATGGCGTTCTTCCCTCAAACCATTCACTGCATGAAACTGTGGAAATTACAACCGGTATAACCCCGGTTTTTGAAACCGGCGTTTATCTTTTTACAAATTATACACCCGGTTATGGTTACCAGGTAGTTGGCGCCCATCTGCGTCCACGTGTGATGGCACCCGCGGACTGGGGAATACCATTCGGACTAAGTTTATCCATGGAAATCGGATATCAGAAACCAGCATATGCTGACGACACCTGGAGCCTTGAAATCCGGCCGATTATCGATAAACAATGGGGGAATTTTTACGCATCCCTAAATCCAACTTTCGGCATTGCACTTCAGAGCAAGTACAATAATTCGGTACCTACTTTTGAACCCAATGTAAAATTATCTTATACGGTCTTTAAAAATACAGGACTCGGTATCGAATATTATGGTGATATGGGGCCCGTAACACAATTCGACCATGGACCTCAGCAGAATCATGCCTTGTTCATTGCCTATGACCTGCTGAATAATATTAACTGGGAATTAAATATCGGTGTCGGTTTTGGACTTACCCCGGCGACCGACCCGTTTATATTTAAGGTGATTACAGGAAGAAAGATAAAATGGAAAAAAAATAAACTGCAGACTCAGTAATCATCCTGCGCCCAACGTGAACGGGCAACGCCACTGATAATGTAGGTATCACCCGGATCATCACCGAAGGATGCTTCCATATAAATGCTGTCAACGATATTACCGGTAGTCTGGCCATGTCCTCCATTGTGAATAATCTTACCATTTGCAATGTGCACTCGTATGTCATAGTATTCATTCTGGGAAGAATCAGTAGTAAATGTCAGGTTCTTCGGATCGGCCAGCACTTTAACCTTGAATTGATACCCTTTTCCCAAATCATCCAGCCAAAGGGAATCCGAAACATTTTGCGAGGTATTATAAGTGGAAAAAGGTACGTGACCACCGATCAAATCATCTCCGTTTAATGTGAGCGTTACCCACCATTCGTTCGACATGGCAACTGTATTGGTAGCTCCGGGGTTTTCTATTTTTTTGGTACAGGAAATAGAAAACAACAAAATGATGATTCCGGATATTTTGAAAATTCTGTTCATATTGAAAGTATTAATAGGGATTAGTGTTTCTGCCAGCTTTTGGTTCTTAATAAAGGTGGTGATTCATGCAGGGTCAGGTCCCACACGATTAACCCGTTATTACTATAGGTTCCGGTTCCATCTACTGTTTCACCGACCGAGGCCTGAATGGGTACTGTTATATTTACGCCGTCAGTGCAAAAGAAATACATGGGCAAAACAAACGAACTGGCACCTCCCCACGCATTCGTCGTATAATAAACTCCGGATGCCACATTGGTTATATCGGCGGTGAGAGCAAGTGCTCCCACATTCGTGTAAGTACCCGACAGATTCACACCGGGTAATGCAGCTGATTCGAGCACCGCGACATAGCGTGTAACCGAAGATGAATAGCCATCTTTATTAACCGCAGAATATGTTATCGGATAAAATCCGACTGTATTCGCATCCACTGTTCCGGAAGTAGTATACTGCACGGGTTGTCCGTTTTCTTCTGCGGTAGCGCCAGGATCAGTATAGGGTGCGCCCGCCACGATCGATTCCACTTCAGGCCCTTTCAAAGTAAATACAACATAATAAGTTACGGTAGAGATACCAACCTGGTTGGGAGTATCCACAACCGTGAACTTATTACAGGAAAACAGGAGAACCAGCGTCCAGAGAAATATGCCTTTTATTATATACTTCATGATAGCCTTGTTTTATAATTAAATTATTGTCCCCACCAAACTGCTGTTGTGATGGGCACCTGGTCTGGCGTATTTTTATTCCTGGACCTTTCTGCATCTGGAAAAACGATTCTTTTCGGATAGGCATTAGCGATTACCGTCGCTGCAGAAACAACAAACTCGCCGGGTACATATGTCGGATCGGTAGAATAAACCAGGCTCGATTTAGGGAAACCTGTCCGGTTTCTTTCAAACCAGCCCTCCAGGGCATGAGATCCTGGAAGTGATGCCCATTTCTGAGTAATTATCGCGTCGATTTTGTCATCAAGAGTTCCGGCAACCGGATAAGCATACCGGCCTCCGGGTGCTATAAATGTGCTTGCATCAAATCCATACATATCAAATGCAGCGGTTACTGCTTCATTATATAATGCCTGCGCCTGGTCCCCGGCATAATATCTTTCCCTGGCTTCTGCCTGCATGAAAAATGATTCGGCGCCGGAAATAAATTGCACCGGATCGGTAGCCGCCTGCACAAAAGTGGTGGCCGTTTTATAAGCTGGATTAATACTCAGGTAACTCCCCTGGTCAATTCCAATGGGTGCCGTTGTTCCAAAATAAGTTACGATGCGTGGATCCAGGTTTCCCCTTAACCAGCTGATAAAAGTAATACTCGCTTTCAGGTTGGAAGGTGTATTCAGCGCATATATGTTCTGAGCAAAAAACGGGTTCTGCTTGTTCGGTGTTTCAGTCCATTGTGTGATGGATGCATCCTCTGTCAAAAATTCGACGTTTGCATCATACAAGGCCTTTATTCCCGCTTCAGCATCTGCAGGTTTTGCGTTGACCATTCTTAAGAACATTTTTAACTTCAGTGTATTGGCAAATGCCATCCATTTAGACATATCCCCGCCAAAAAAATAGTCGGCGCCACCGGGGTCTGTAACGGTGACCGCAGTAAAATCCTGATTCATGGCCGAATCCAGTTTACCCAACAGTGAAGCATATATGTCAGCTCCGTTGTCAAATTTTGGCTGGAGATTGCTAGCTCCCTGCAATGCCTCAGTATAAGGAACCTGGTCATATAAATCCACCAATACCTGGTAGGAATATACTTTCAACACAGTTGCTATGAGGTAAAAATTCCAGTCTCCTGAAGCCTTCGCTTTTTGCAGAATGAGCTCCAGGTCATTTAAAGCCCCTGTATACAACTGATTATAATCTGTGCCCAGATCTGAACTGGTCACATTATATGAATCGAAGTTCCTGTACTGAGATGAAGAAACATCTTCAGTCGTATATTCTGACCACAACATGCCTATGATGGCAAGCTCCCCGCCGATTGCCGAAGCGGCCGATATTTCCGCAGCAGGAAATAACAATTGCGGAGTTGCCTGATCGGTGGACGGATTGTTGGGATCATGGTTTATATCCAGCACTTTTTTACATCCCGAAACAACTAAACATGCCCCGATTGAAAATACCAGTATGATTTTATTCCATTTCATTGAAAACCGGTTGAATGATTAATATATTTTTTCTTATTAGAAATTTGCTTTTAATGAAAATCCGAATTGCATAGTAGTAGGTCCGGTTGGTGAATATTCCCCGAACTCACTTTGTAAATCATTACCCAGATTAGAAACCTCAGGATCTATGTAGGCATTGCCTTTGGGTAACCAGAGGATGAAATTCCTGCCATAAATCGAAAGCATCAGGTTGCTCGCATGAATGGGAGTTGCCCATTTTGCCGGCAAAGTATAAGAGATCGTGATATCCCTCAACTTTAAAAAAGATCTGTCTATCAGCCGCATCGGGTAAGCGAGGGGCTTGTTGTTATTAGTATAGAAATAACTGTCGAAAACACTTTCACCGATCACCGTTTTGTTTTCCACATACGCAGGTTTACCATCCGTTCCCGTTACCTGGTTCACCGAATTGGGAATTATGAACGGATTACGGTTATTATAGGCTGTAGCTGCTGCATTGCCGGAAAATAAATATATGTCGGCAGTGGAACTATAAAAACTACCACCCTTCCGGTAATCGAGAGAGAAACTTAGCTGCCAGCTCTTATAAGTAAATGAGTTGATCAAACCCATGGAGAAATCCCGTTGGGAAGTCCCGATATCCTTTTTATCCTGGTTTACTACCGGAAATCCGGTATTCGCATCTGTGACGATTTTTCCGTCCGGTGAATAAACGGGGGCCGGACTGTAAAATATTCCGACCGGTTTGCCTGGAAACAAATCGAATTCCATTCCACCGGTTAATCCATCAGTCTGAAGCTGGAACTTATCCAGTCCGTTGGTAAGACTAACCACATCGCTTAAATTTTTTGAATAAGTGAAATTCATATTCCAGGTAAAGTCCCTGGTTTGTACAGGTACACCGTTCAATGTTAACTCGATTCCTTTATTACGTATCACTCCCACATTTTCAATCAGGCCGCTGAAACCAGTGGATGGTGAAATGGCTACATTGAATATTTGTCCGTCAGTTTCCTTATTATATACTGTCGCATCCACACCAATCCGGTTATTGAAAAATTTTGCTTCCAAACCCAATTCCACTTCTTTGGTGATGATAGGTTTTAAATTCGCGTTCCCGATATTGGGAGTTGTTGTAAATCCGTTGATCCCGGCAATCGGGAATGTGATCTGACCATAGGGAATACCGGTAGTAGGCGGAATATTACCCTGCTGTATGGTATTGTAAACCTGGTAAGGCTGTGCATCAGCGCCTGTTTCACCATAGGCCGCCCTGAATTTCAATAGGGAAATTTTGCTGTCTTTCAGATTGAAAGTCTGGGAAGCCAGCCAGGACAAACTAGCGCCGGGATAGAAAAAGCTGTTATGATCGATCGGCAACGTGCTCGACCAGTCATTACGCACACTCCCTGTTAAAAAAACCTGTTCTTTAAAACCTATCGTTGCCGTTGCATAAAGACCAATCAGCCGTTTTTCAAACAAACTGTTTGCTCCTGTAGCCGGACTATTGGAATTGGACAGATTATAAAAAAGCGGTATCGTCAATCCCTGGATGGCTGTAGTCTGGTTTGTTATTTTTGATTGATAATAACTGGTTCCGGCCAATGCGTCCAGCGAAAAATCTGAATTTAATTGCCGGGTATATTTTACTATGAAATCCGCATTAATCAGGCCGTTATAATCCGATTGTTGCTGATAAGAGCCGAGATCGGGTTGTCTTGCAGAACCGGAAGGATTATTTCCTGCATTCCAGCTTCCGGGCGCAGGAGTGTTCACAGCATTCCATATAGAGGTGCTGATATTCGTAAAATCGCCACCGATCCTGAATTCAGCAGAAAGGTCAGGCGAGAACTTATAGGTCATATCGATCTTACCGAAGATCCTGTCTGAATTTGACTCGCTTCCGTTTTGTGTCAGGTCATAATAAGGATTTTCGGCAAATGGGGTAAAATAACTGTTCACGTCGAAATATGGATTGTTATAGAGACTTAAATCCCTGATTTTGATATCGACCGGGATCTGAAGAATATTAACAAATAAATCATTACCCAGGCCGCCCAAAGAAAATTTAGCAGGCGTCGTCTGATGCCTGTTAATATAATTCAGCGATAAATTAATATTGAAATTGTCAAACGTGCTGTTGACGCGGACGTTAAAATTATTTCTCTGAAGTTTATCATAATCACCCGGCAGAATTCCATTGCTGGAAATATTTCCATAAGAGAAATAAAAATTTGTTTTCTCATTGCCACCCGAAATGGCCAGCGAATTATTTGCTTCAGTTCCCACATCATAAAAATCCCGGATGTTATTGTTTTGGAAAGCAAATGGTTTTACCAACTGGGAATTATTTACCGTCGCTCCCCAGGGAGTCATCTTGCCATTCAGGGCAGGACCCCAGCTTCCGTTTTGTGTTATATCTGATACACCACCCCAACCCTGGCCAAACTGTTTCTGTTCATCGGGCAATTTACCAACGACAGACCAGTTGAAAGAACTGGTAAAACTCACCAGGAGTTTTCCTGCCTTTCCTTTTTTTGTGGTGATCAGGATCGCGCCATTTTTAGCTACTGATCCATACAAAGAAGATGCTGAGGTTCCTTTTAATACGGTAATGGACTCGATGTCGTTCGGATTAATATCCGTCATCCCGTTTCCAAAATCCTGAAGTGCCGGTCCGTTTCCTCCTGCTCCTCCGGTATTAATACTGAAATCACTTAAGGGAACTCCGTCTATCACATAGAGTGGCTGATTATTTCCACCGCCGATAACGCCGAATCCCCGAAGGACGACTTTGGTTGAACCTCCCGGTGTGCCGCTGACACTGGAAATATCTGCACCGGCAACTTTTCCCTGCAATCCATCCAGCATGCTCACCGGTGACACCCTGTTTATAATCTCGGAATTAAATGTCTGTGTCGCGTAACCGATTTTAGCCTTGCTTTTACTTTGTCCCAGAGCAACAACCACCACTTCATTCAAAGAAGCCTGCCCGGGTTGCAAAATCACTTCGTTGCCAGTCAACTGACTCAGATAATATTCCTTTGAAGTATAGGAAGCAGCTGAAACAACCAGGGTTTTCCCGGCTGCCGTTTTAATCTTAAAGGACCCATCTGCTTCTGCAACGGCGGTAGTTTTCGTTCCCTTTACGGTTACCGTTGCAAAGGACACCGGTTCCCCACTCGGGTTGGTAATCTTACCCGTTGCTATTTCATTTTGTGCTAAAACAGAAAATGAAACGAAACTCAATAACACGAATAGTAAATTTCTCATAAGCAGTCTTTTACATTTTTACCTTTAATAGAACCCTGGTATGCCGCAGAAAAAAGAATGATCTGAAAATTAATTCCAGAAGCCGCCATTTGTTAAGACAGTCACCCGAAGTAAATCGCTGTACCCGCCGCGTCGCCTAATTTTCCATCCGTTAATATTTCCTGCTGAACCCATATTTTTTGACACTTAACTATATTTTCTGATTCTGAATATTTTCAATACTTACGGAAATACGGACTTCAATTGTTAATTTTTAAAACGAAGGCATCAACCGTTAATTAAATTATTAGGATGAAACTCGCAATTGATTCATCCGGGAAAAACCTGCAGCTATTGTTTCTTTACTCCGGAAGGACCGTGTTTTCCATTTCTATCCATTCTTTGAAATGGCTTATCCTCAGCTGACTTATAAATACTCGTTCCATTGGCTGCGGTTTCAATATCAGTTCAACTTTGTTTATATCGCAACATTTCAAACTGATAATCGAACGAATGCTTACTATGTAATTTTTATTTACCCTGTAAAACTCACCGGGGTCAAGCATTTCATAGATATCGCGCAGGTTTCCCGACACTTTATGAGTGTTCCCGTTTCGAAAATCTACTAGGAAACAGGTTTTATTTTCCAGGTACAAGTACGCGATATCCGTTGTTCTGAAAACAAAATATTCGTCTCCTCTTCTGAGGATCACACGCCTGCAATTCCTGTTGATTGCACTCTCCATGAAAAAATAAATATGACTTTATAAAATTATTAACAACCCGGGCTGACGCATTTTTACGAATCAAAATCCCGCCTGCAGGGGGATTAATTTGCATTTTTGCGTTTGGGTTTTATTTTCAAATACTTTTCATATTCAATACAGTTCAATATGAGAAATATTTTTACCCCTGTTTTATATATTTTCTTAGTAACTGTAACAATTGAAACAACTTATGGCCAGGTGCCCAATGATTTGCAGGCAGCAGATTCATCTTATTTGAATAAAAACCAGGCGGTCGCAAAAACGAAGTATCTGAGGTATCTGGGGGATACATCTAAAAACAGCATGATCTGAAACAAACTGGGATATTGCAATCAGAATTAAAAAGTCCAGTTACGGTTCTTCACGATTTAATGCCTTATTTTACAGGAGACTACCCCTAAAGAACAGGCATGAGAAGATTGCGTTTTCGCAGAAGAAAAGCTGGCGGTTATTCGGTCCAAAACAAAATAAGGCTTGTTCATGGAGGAAAACCCTATTTTGACCAGATGCTGGAAATGATCAACCAGGCTCAGGTGATAATACAACTCCAGGTATATATATATGATGATGATGAAACAGGGAGGGCCGTAACCGAAGCACTGGTAGCTGCGGCAAAAAGAAATGTGCAGGTTTACCTGATGGCTGACGGTTATGCATCACAGAAACTTCCTAAAACATTCATTCAGCAGGTAGACCAGGCCGGAATTCATTTCCGTTTTTTTGAACCCCTCTTCAAAAGCCGGCACTCTTATTTTGGAAGAAGAATGCATCATAAAATAATTGTGGCGGACAACCGGTATGGGATGGTCGGCGGGTTGAATATCAGTAATCATTATAATGACACGCCGGATGCACCCGGCTGGCTCGATTTCGCATTACACATAGAAGGCGAAGCGGTAAAAGAACTTTGCCGGGTTTGTCAAAATATCTGGAACGGATATTTGCCCGTTAAGCCGGTTGTACTCTGCCATGACAAAAATGTTCAGTTTGATATTCAGCCAGGTGAATTCTGCGAGGTCAGGGTACGGCGTAATGACTGGATTACAAAAAAAAACCAGGTTTCCCGGAGTTATATTGAAATGTTCCGCAAAGCCGGTGATCATATCATCATGATGTCAGGTTATTTTTTACCCGGACCTGTTATCCGGAGGAACATGAAAAGAGCCGCTGCCCGGGGAGTGAAAATAAAACTGATACTCGCGGGTATATCCGATGTGATGGTTGCCAAATATGCAGAAAGGTATATGTATAACTGGATTTTCAGGAACCATATTGAACTCTATGAATATAAGCCCTGCGTACTTCACGGGAAAGTCGCTACCTATGATAAAAAATGGGCAACCATCGGATCTTATAATGTAAATATTATCAGCGCCTATGCCAGTCTTGAGTTAAATATGGATGTGAACAATGCCGAATTTGCCGGTATGTTGGATGATACCATGGAAAAAATAATCCAAAATGATTGCGTGCAGGTTACGAAAGAAAACTTCAGTTCGCACAATGGCATTTTCAATAAAATTTGGGAGCTGCTTTGTTATTGGTTTGTCCGATTGCTGTTTTATTTATTTACACTCAACTTCAAACAAAAGTCTTGATAGCCCAAAGCTTAACCCATGAACATCAGTTTTTGCCACTTATTCTTTTCATAAAAAACCTGATCGATTCCCAATTCCAATTCGCAAATCTTCCGCGTTGTACGATGAGATGATTTGCACCGGAATCATGCAGGTAGTAATGAAATACAAAATGCGTTTCCGGGTTTTGCCAGCCCATCATCTGACCGAAACGGAGATCATTGAATACGACACCGTGAACGGAAGTATCAGCAGTATAATAGCCCTGGGAAAACCTGATCAGTTCCTGAAGGTCCTGCTGCTGATGAAATGGCTTTAATAGAGAATCATTCTTTGGAAAGTACCGGAAACTGATCCGGGGATTTTTATCAAAAACCGAGCGGTAGCCAATCTGGAAACCTGAATCCGTTTCGGCAACTTCATACCATAGCCAGTTATTGAATGGTGTTGGTGTGGTAAAATAGCGGCTATAATGAATTCCCTGGTGAATCAACGCATAGCGGGTACCGTTATCAATCCTGAGTTTATTCGTCAGGCAATACACTAAATAGAGGGAAGATAATATAAGCCCGAATTTTGCCCAGCCCCTTCTTTTATTACTGCCTGGTTTCAGTATCAACAGGCAAATAGCTGCCAGCCCGGGCCACAGTGAGAAAAAAGGATCTGCTACAAAGATTACATGAAAAGAAATACGCTGATGACTGAATGGTTCAAACCAGCCAATTCCGTACGCATTGAATGCATCAAGGAAAAGATGACTCCCGATTTCAGTCCCCATAAAAAAAAGCCAGGTTCTTACGGGAATATTTTCAACCCGGTGGCGATGTCTGCATAAAAATGCAAGCACCAGTATAAAAAGAAACCCAAATAAAAACGAATGCGTAAATCCCCGGTGCGCAAGCAAATCATCCGCCGTATTCAGCCAGAACGAAGCGATAAAATCAATATCGGGCAAACTCGCCGCAATGGCGCCATATAGCATGGCTTTTTTACCGATTTTTTTCCCCAGGAAAAGATCCCCGATACAGGCCCCGATGGCAATATGGGTTAAACTATCCATCCGTTTTGTAATATGACGGCGAAAGGTAAATGATTAATAATATAAAACGGGAATCAGGGGGTCAGTTCAAGTGCATAGAGGTAACCATCCGCACTCCCAAAATAAATCGTATTGGCATAAATAGTGGGCGATGACACGATGGAACCCAGCGTGTAAAATTCATTCATCACCTTTACGCCCGGCACATAATAGGTCAGATCTTCCTTCCCGGCTGTATAGGTAAAATCAAGTTCCCCATTCTGATTTAGTACCCTTGCGGCATTTGATTTTCTGCCTTCTGTGGGAAAAGTCTGCCAGTTTTTACCCTTCGATCTCAGATCAAGTGCATATAAATTTCCTGTGAAATCTCCGTAGTAGGCCATTCGACCCGTAACCGCAGGAGATGAGTACAAATACCCCTTCGCTTTCATACTGTATTTTTTTTTGCCTGTTTTTGCATCCAGGGCATAAAATATATAGGAATCCGATGTGCCGAAATATACCGTGCTGTCAGTAACCGCGGCGGTTGTAAGCACCCATGAATTATCGGCCGAGAAACTCCAGAGTGAATCACCGGTTTTCGTTTTTAATGCATAAAAAAATCCATCCCGGGCGCCAAAATATAAAACACTGTCGGAAATTGCCGGGGAAGCCTGTATGCCTTCCAGCAAATGATAAACCGGCTGCTCCCTGGTTTTAAATTTCCATACTTCTTTTCCTGTTTGTGCATCAACAGCGTACAAATAAGTATCCCAACTGCCAAAGAAAATAGTCCCGTCATACAATGCCGGACTGGTATGAATGATCCCGTTGGTTTTAAATTTCCACTTTAGAGATCCATTGATCGCATCGAGCGCATATAAATTTCCATCACTGCTCCCAAAATAAACGGTCGGCCCTTTATTTATCCCGGGACCATTAATTCCAATCACTGGTGAAGAAAGAAAGAAATCCCAGAGATCTTCCATATACATATCCGCCGGCTTCATTGTCCACAATCCTTTTGCTCCAACCTTCTTCTCCCCTCCCGTCTTAAACTTCCATAACTCCTTACCCGTTACTGCATCCAACGCATAACAATGACCATCATAGCTGATAAAATAAACTGTATTATTGAAAATAGCGGGCGATGAAGAAACAGCTCCGCCAGTATGAAATTTCCAACTCAATTCACCTGAATAAATTTTGATCGCATAGAAATTACTGTCTTCACTGCCGACAAAAGCAAGACCATTCTCAATTACCGGCGATGAAAAAATCTTGTCACCGGTTTTAAATTTCCACCTGAGTGTACCAGGATTTCTACCACCGGCAGTACGATATATACCGGTATGCGCTTCGTCGGCATGAAATACGTCATGCCAGGTGGACCTGCGATTACAACAAACAAATAACAAACCGGTGATAATAAGGAAGAAATATGTTTTTTTCATATTTGTTTCAGGTCAAATATCCGGGTTCCCGATAATATATATTGGATTGATGAACATTATCGAAGTAAGTATCAGTGTGGCTTTCTTTTCGGAAAGTGAAACTGGTTCAAGACGCGAAACACATTGGGCGTTCTTCTTGCGTAAGCGGGCGACATGCTTTTACCGAGAGGAGCATAAACTTTATCGAGGTCCTGATCAGAGTTGAACAAAACGTAAATATCTTTTCTTCCGTCAGATGCATCCACCCACTCGTTTTGCTTGGTCTCGATATTGGTCTTTTTATTTTGAATGATCAGCAGGAAAGTATCGCTCTGGAGATTGGGCAGTTTGAATTTGAACCGGCCCTTGGAATCGGTTTGGGTTTCGCTCTGTATCGGGCTGATGATTTTTACAACGGCATCCACGGGAATCACAGAATTCTTATCGGCAGAAACAAACCCGGATATTTCCGTCTTGGGAACCGATTTAAACTGATTATATAAAGTGATCGTGAAAGTAATTACCGCTGCGACAGAAGCGAAGATGATTTTCCCTTTCGAGAAAAACGCTACGATGGTAGTTTTAGTTATCATAACCGGACGACTAAAATAAGTAAAAATACGGTACGAAATGCCGGGGCGGACGAGGAATTATGGTTGACAGTTGACAGTTGACCGTCGAACGTTGAACGTTGACCGCTAACCTCTGACCCGAAATACGGCTGGCTTTAAGCTTTACGCTTTCTGCTTTCAGCATAAATTGCATCATGGAATTAGGAATAAGCAGTTTCGCAGAATTAACCCCGGATCCGGTTACGGGAAAGACTATCAGCGGTCACCAGCGTATGAAGGATCTGATGGAAGAAATTGAGCTGGCTGACCAGATCGGCCTCGATGTTTATGCATTAGGGGAGCATCATCGCCCGGATTTCATCGTTTCCTCTCCGGCTGTTGTGCTGGGAGCTGCTGCCGTAAAAACCAACCATATTAAACTTTCCAGCGCTGTTACGGTGCTCAGTTCTAACGATCCGGTCAGGGTGTTCCAGGATTTTGCAACGGTTGACCTTCTTTCGGGTGGCCGTGCAGAAATCATGGCAGGTCGCGGCTCTTTTATTGAATCCTTCCCACTCTTCGGCTATGATCTGGGAGATTATGATGAATTATTCTCTGAAAAACTGGAATTACTGCTAAAATTAAATGAATCTGAAAAAATAAGCTGGAAAGGAAAGCACCGTGCACCGATCCAGAATCTAGGCATATATCCAAGGCCTTTTCAAAAGAAACTGCCCGTTTGGGTTGCCGTAGGAGGTACCCCTGAATCCGTTATCCGGTCTGCTAACCTTGGTTTGCCCATGGCACTTGCCATTATAGGGGGTAATCCGGCGAATTTTCTGCCATTGGTAGATCTATACCGCAAAACTTCCACCGCCGCCGGGCAAGGTCGACTCCCGCTGGCCGTGCATTCCCACGGATATGTCTCGGAGGATTCCCAGCAGGCAGGAGATGAATTCTTCCCTTCTTATGCCTACGTCATGTCTAAAATCGGAAGGGAACGGGGATGGCCGCCCACCACCCGCGCGCAATTTGAAGCCGGAAGGTCAAAACAGGGTGCCCTGTTAGTAGGTTCTCCCCAACAAGTAATCGACAAGATCCTTTACGAAAAAGAATTGTTTGGCCTGGACCGGTTTCTCCTGCATGTGAGCGTGGGAACCATGCCCCACGCACAGATCATGCATTCTATAGAACTCTTTGGAACCCAGGTGGCGCCTGTAATCAGGAAGGGTTGAGGGTTGGCGGTTGGCAGTTGACAGATAAGAGTCGACAGAGTCAGCTGGACCTTGTTTCTGAATCGGAAGTTCAGACGATGGCACTCACGCAGTACAAGGATTTTTTTTCTAAAAACCAAGTTGTTCCATCAACCAACGCAAATCAGGAAATGGTTCGGCTGGTTGGAAACCGAATTGCTTTAGCCTTCAATAAGTATTATTCAGAGCAAGGCGCGGGTGATGAGCTGAAGGGTTATACCTGAGAATTTAACATGGTAGAAAGCAAAGAAGTGAATGCCTGGTGTATGCCCGGTGGCAAAGTAGTTGTTTACACCGGCCTTCTTCCTACTACTCAAAATGAGACAGCACTGGCCATAGTCCTGGGGCATGAAATCACCCATGCTGTTGCGGGCCATGGAAGGGAGCGTATGAGTCTCAGCGGATGCTGGCACAGGGAATCCAGTTGGCCGGGAATGTCGCCCTGGGAAGCAATCCACAAACTGTGAATATTTTCAATACAGTATACGGACCGGGAGCGCAAATCGGTGTACTTCTTCCATTTTCACGCAAACAGGAATCCGAGGCCGATCACTAAGGGTTAATTTTCGCAGCCATGGCGGGGGTTATGATCCGCAGGAAGCCATCACATTCTGGACCCGCATGGCTTCAATGGGAGGAGAAAAACCTCCTGTGCTTTTAAGCGATCATCCAGCCGATCAGCAAAGGATTGAGGATCTGAAAAAAAACATGCCCGAAGCGTTAATGTATTATCAGGATTCGAAGCATTAATTGTTTTTAAAAGGCCTGGCATAAAAAAACCCTCATAAATGAGGGTTTTTTGAAAGAAGGAACGGATCAATAAGGCCAGATTATAGTATATACCTTGCCATTCACACCTGTAAATACCAGTTTGAAATAATAAGTTCCGCTACCTGGACATCCTGTCGGTTCGCCATTTGAATCTAGTCCGTAAGTAATAACCGCAACACCCTTGTCAGTTATTACGGTATTCTGCCCGCTCACCAGCCTGAAATCACAATCCTGGCGGATCACTTTGGGCTGGCTGATTAAACTTGTAAATGATTCGCCGAAACGGTTGGTTCCCCATTCTGCAATATTCGTATTGGTACCATCGGAATAAGTTCCTGTGGTTGTAATCACAATTCCATTATCATATGTAAATACCCGTTGTTTTGAAACGTTCCATGTTTTCTGTGTTCCGTTTTTAAAATCAACTACCAGGCTGCCCTTGATGGTATGGGTAATTGTTTGCAGGGTAGCGAGATCTTTCAATAAACCACCGCTTACATTTGTAATAGTTTTTGATCCGTTGAGCACAATGGTCTTGCCGTCACGCAGGCGGGTAATTTTCAAATCTGTTACTGTTATAGTAGCGACCGCGCCTGCATTCTTCCAACGCTGGCCTACCGGCATGGAGATCGTAACTGTACCGGTACGGGTCCTGTTTCCCCAGCAATTGGTACCATCATAAACAATCGTAATAACGCGCTGGCCATTTGCAGTATCATAGGTAATCGTGGCATCACAGATTAACTGGTGAATATTGATCAGGCCTGATATACCGTTGGTTCCATTTACGTCGTTCACGGCTGTATTACCGGATATTGAAACGGAACTGCTCAAAGATCCTGAAAAATCAGACTGGCCGTTTAATGCCGTGTTCGCATCATTTACAACGATATCCGATTCTGAAGATACCTGTTGCTCATCATCGCTTGAAGTACTGACGTTATCAGACGTTGTACCATTCGTTGCAGCTGCATCCTTTTTACAGGAATAAATGCTTATGCAGGAAAGCAGGCAAAATGCTATGGCTATCCGGCGAATTAGATTTGTTTTCATAATTACGATTATTTTTTTACTGAGACGGAGGATTGGTAACAAGGTTTAACGGATCCTTAAATTTAATTTGTTAACAAACCGTTATGACGGTTGGATTGTACACGGTTGAGCGTTGAGCGTTGAGCGTTGAGCGTTGAGCGTTGAGCGTTGAGCGTTGAGCGTTGAGCGTTGAGCGTTGAGCTTGAGCTTGAGCTTGAGCTTGAGCTTGAGCGTTACGCGTTCGGCGTTACGCTGTTTCGAGCGGACAATAGCATCGAGATCTTATTATGCAGATCTTCCGGACGGAAAGGTTTTGGTACGAATTCCATGAATCCCTTCGCTAAAAGGTCGGCGCGCATATTATCATAGACGGCAGCCGTAAAAGCGATAGCCGGAACATTCGGGTTTATTTTTTTAATCTCTCCCAGCGCGGTGATTCCATCCATCTCCGGCATTTCAAGATCGATCAGTATCAGATCAAATGTATGCTGTGAGAAGAGATCCACAGCCTGCTTGCCATTATAGGCTTCCTTTACTTCGATGCCCCACTTCATCAGGAAACGACGGGCAATAGACATATTGATGGCATTGTCTTCGGCTACCATCACTTTCACACCTGGGAAAAGCGACAGGTGTTTCACTTTATCCTCATTAATATATCGTTTCCTGTTTTCGTTGATCAACAGCTTAAGAGTAAAATGAAAAGTTGATCCCCGTCCTTCTTCACTCTCCAGTTTTAATTCACCATGAAAAAGGCTCACAAGTTTTTTCGTAATCGACAGCCCCAGACCCGTACCTCCGTATTTACGCGTCGTATTGACATCGGCCTGCGTGAAACTTTCAAAAATTTCCTGCTGCTTGTTTGCCGGTATGCCGATACCCGTATCCTTCACCATGAACTGTATGGTAGCCTTTTGGCTGGTCGAAAATATTTTTTTCGCCACCACGCTAATCTCACCGTAGTGCGTAAACTTCAGGGCATTTGAGATCAGGTTGCTGAATACCTGGTTCAGTCTCGTTTCATCTGTCATCACTTCTATATCAAGGCTGTCATATTCCATTTTGAAAATAAGGCCCTTCGCCTGCGCCTGTGCTCCAAATTGCAGATTGATCTTATCAAGAAATTTTTTCAGGTCAACTGGATGCTCTCCCAATTGTAATTTGCCCACTTCAATTTTACCGAAATCAAGAATCTCGTTAATCAGCATCATCATGTGCTCAGAAGAATATTTGAGGATATCCAGATGCGATTTTTGATCGGGCAGATAATTTTCCTGTAACAATAAATTAGACGTACCGATGATTCCATTAAGCGGCGTACGCAATTCATGGCTCATATTGGAAAGGAATCGCGATTTTGCCTGCGACGCAACTTCTGCCTTTTGTTTTGCTTTCATCAATTCGAACTGAGCAGTCTTGATTTCCGAAATATCCAGTATGCTGATCTTCAAAAATCTTCTTTCGAGATCCAGGAAGGGTACAATATTCACGAAAGCAAAAAAAGTTCTTTCAGCTGATGTGATGGCCAGCTCTCCCTGCCAGTCCTTGGTCTGTTGGGTAGACAGGTTCAGCTCGACCGACTTAAACAGTTTGATATGTTCACTGGTGAACCAGTCTTCGATCGCCGTTCCTTCAATTTCTTTTTTATTCTTTATATGCAGCAAATCACAGGCCCTGTTATTACAACCAATAATCCTGCGTTGTTCCGCATCCATGATCAATACTCCATCTAGCGACGTATTATAAATCGTATCTACAAAATGTTTTTCTTTCAGAATCGCTTCTTCGTGATCCCGGTTCACACGGAAAATAAAATACGAGAAGAAAGTTGTCAGAGTAAGAGAGATTGCCAGGTTAGAACTGTACAGGCGCGCAAACATGCCTGCAATACGCACCTGGTAATAATTTTCGAATGGACTCAGGTTCAGACAAAGTAATACCGAGACAATCGTAATCAGGTAAACAAATTTCAGCTCTGTAAAATTTCTTTTTACATCGATGACCAGTGTCATGACGAGGAAGTAGGGGAAATAGAGAAGATATTCGCCAGCACGTAAACCTTCCATATAATTCATTACAATCAGGTAAAGGTTGAGATTCACGATGGCAATGACCCGCGCCATTTCAAACCTTTTTTTCGAATTCAGGTGAAAGGCAAGGATAAATATATACCCTGTGGAAAGATTGATCAGGGCGCTGATATAAAGACTTAGTGTAAAGTAACTGACGACCGATAAGAGGGTCCCGCAAAGGGTCAGAAAGATGAACTGGTTAAACCGGACGATCTTCTTGCGCTGGGAATCCGTATTGCTGGGATCCAGCCCTGAATAGACAATGTCCTGATATACAGACAACAGTGCTGGAGAGAGCCGGGATTTCAGGGAGGGTATCAGAGGAATTAATTTGAATATTAAAACGCGGGGAGCATAATAATTATTATTTAAAGCGTTAATATAAATGAATCCAGATACATGAATAACCTGAAAACCTCTAATGCATTCGTTTTCAATGCGGAAATCGATGCAAACTACCTTAACAGCCTCTATGGTGACGACTTTGTTTACCTGCAGGAAGTGTTTGAAACGGTGCTGGTTGATTACCAGTCTTTAACCGACAATATTGAATACAGTTATTCCTCGGGTAACCTGAACGCTCTCAGATCGGCTGTTCACAAAATCAAACCGGTATTTGGATTCGTCGGACTCACCGCTGTACAGCAGCAATGCCAGCAGTTCGAACAAATCTGCGGCACCGTCAGTTCACCGGATCATCTTTCAGGCGATTTTGAAACGCTAAAAAATAAAATATTCCATAGCAAACAGCTTATAGAAGAAGAAAAGAAAAAATTGGAAATATTTAATAGCAATTGTTCATGAGTCTCAGCTGTATTATTGTAGAAGATTTACAGGTAGCCGCCAATTACCTGAGGAATTGTTGCGAAAAAAGCGGGCAGGTGGAAGTCAGGGGTCATTTCAGTAATGTAACTGATGCGCTTTCTTTCCTGAACAGCAACACGGTCGATTTGATTTTCCTGGATGTTGAAATGCCCGGCGCCAATGGATTTGAATTGCTTGATCAGATTGCCTTTTCTCCCAAAGTAATACTCACCACAGCCAAACAGGAATATGCGTACAACGCTTTCCAGTATAATGTATCGGATTACCTGATGAAGCCATTTACTTATCAGCGCTTCATGGAAGCACTTCAAAAAATACAACCTTCCAAAGAAACGATTTCCACCAATAGTGCTTCGGATCACATTTACATTAAAACAGATGGAAAATTAATCCGGCTAAACAACGATTCCATATTGTATATTGAAAGCATGGGTGACTATGTGAAGTTTGTGACCATCGACGGAAAGAAATATATCACCCATAATACCATCAAGAACCTGGAAGAAAAAGTCAGCAAACAGCATTTTCTCAAAGTGCATCGTTCCTATATCGTCAACCTCCACAAAATCGACGATATGCGTGAAAATCTCCTGTTCATTAAGGGAAATGAAATCCCCGTAAGCAAGGCTAATAAAGCTGATGTATTTCGCAGACTGAATATCGTTTAAAACTTAAAGCCTTTCCGTTCGTCTGTCAAATGTCAATTATTTTCAAGTTCCCTCAAAATGTCCTCAGCCTCTACAGTTGTTTTAATATACTTTTTGAACACCCACCGGGAAAAGCCATAAAAGAAGGGGTAACCAATGGCATACCATAACCATAACCTGGTTTCAGTAAAAAGATCTTTCCCTGCAATCAGACGAGCCATCATCGGCAGAGCAGTCAAAAATAATAAAGCTCCCAAATAAAAAATCAGCTTCTGAATAAACACAAATTGCAGTTTACCTTTTGAGTATTCCAGTAAAAATTGTTTGTAATTGTTATCCGGAATATTTACAGACCGGATTTTATGAATCGAATGAAAAGACAGGATGGGTATTAAAAATAATATAATAACCGAAATGATGCCACATGTTTTCAAATACCAGCCGTCCAAATTTTGAAAGCTGAAAAGTATGTATATCGCTGCTGCAAAACAGATGCATGCGCCGATCGCTTCAGGGATCAGAATTTTACCCAGCTTATTCCTGTAATTCATTTTTGTCATTTTAATAATTAAAGATTCGGTTAATTTTTTTTGATTTTTAATTTCTCCCGACATTTCAGCCCATTGGGATTTTAATTCTTCAAATTCCATGGTTCAATTATTTTTTAATTTGAGATTTCAGTTTTTGTTTTATTCTACCCAGACGTGTGCCGATATTAGTTGCTGTGAATCCAGTTATTTCTGCTATTTCATCATACGTTTTTCCTTCCAGGAAAAGTAATATGATGGCTTTTTCTATTTTGCTGAGTTGTCTAATATGCGCATATAATATTTCAACCCGTTCTTCTGCTAAAAAGTTATTAATGTCGGATTCATTTAACATCATTTCACTGATCGGCTCATAATTCCCCTTTCTCTTTTCTTTATTTAAGTGGGCGATGGAGGTATTCAAAGCGATCCGGTACATCCAGGTGCTCAGTTTCGATTCATTTCTGAAGGAACTGAAGGATTTCCAAAGCTGGTAAACGATTTCCTGATGGAGATCCTGCTCATCTTCTTTCGTGTTGGCATATACCCTGGAGACCTTATAAATAAGGGCTTCATTTTCCCGGATGATGCGAATAAACTCCTCTTGATTAAGCATTGATATGTGGCCGTCTACTAATTAGTAACGCTTTGGCCTTAAAAATCACAGTTATCGGGAAGTATTTTTTACGATGGTCCGCTAATTAACCGCATTCCATACATTATTTTTTCTATCAACATCCGGCAATGCATAATCCGGATCGAGAATCACTTTATTAATTTTTCCCGTGGAATTATATTTCAAGGTCCAAACAGCACCACGCTGCCATATTTCCACCGGCAACTGAATGGTCTCCGATTGACCGCTGGCCTGAACAATTTTAAGGATAACCGGCAAGATCATTTTGCCTTTGTTCTCAATCGTAATGTAGACTCCCCTGGATGGATCATTGTCCGCATATTTCACCTCTGTTACCGCCTGATCCAGGGTCCAGACAGTAAAAAACCATTCTTTCCAAAACCAGTTTAAGTCTTCGCCGGCTACATTGTTCATACTATGGAAGAAATCATAAGGTGTCGGATGTTTAAACGCCCAGGCCTCTGTATACTTTCTGAATGCAAAGTCAAAGCGATCTTTTCCAACAACCACATCGCGAAGCAGTTTGAGCCCGTAAGCGGTTTTACTATAGTATTGGTAGTGCTGATCCATATCCATTGCTTCAGAAACGGTCATCAGTGGATCCCGTAGATATGGAAGTGAACTCTTATCGAGCCACGCAAAATGATCCTTATTGAATAATGAAGGATCTTTTGCATATTCGCCGTGGTTGAAAATATCGCCAGCATAATAATTGATATATGAATTGAATCCTTCATCCTGCCACATATATTTTCTTTCATTCGAACCCACAATCATAGGATACCAGTTGTGTCCGATTTCATGCGCAATCAGAAACCATAAAAGACCTTTTCTAAGTTTATAGTCATTGAATATCAATCCAGGATATTCCATACCACTCACGGATGCCCCAATACTGACAGCATTATTCCAGGGATATTCAAAAAAAAATTTTGAATATATTTCTATGCTGTTTTTTAAGTATTCAGTCGATCTGGTCCACGCCGTATCCCCCATGCTCTCGGTGGGATACGCAGACATCGCAGTCGCTTTGCGGCCAGAGGGCAGGTTGATTGCTGAAGCATCCCAGACCAAGGCCTTTGAAGCTGCAAATGCCACATCTCGTGTGTTCTTCATCATAAAATGCCAGGTAAGTGTTCCCTTGGAATCCGGTCTCACAGACGGTTTCCCGATTTCACCTGCACTAATAATAGCAACTGTCTTATCACTTTTTGAAGCAGCGGAAAGTCTTTTAATTTCTTCATTTGTTAATACCTCCGATGCGTTTTGCAAATCTCCTGAACCATATACTATCATTTCTGACGGTACTGTTACATAGTAATCAAAATCGCCATAATCGCAATAAAACTCGCCGAGTCCCATGTACGGCAATGTGTTCCATCCCTCCACATCATCATACACACACATGCGCGGATACCATTGGGCAATTTGATAAACAACTCCTTTTTCGGTATATAACCTTCCCATCCGGTCAGATCCATCGGCAGGAATCGCAAAACTGAAATTTATTTTAATGGAGACTTTATCGCCCCTGGATAATACCGGCTTGTTTAATCGAATCTGCATCCGGGTGTCGGAGATTAGCGGCTCGATTTTATATGTGTAACCTCCATATGTTACGGTAACATCCGCGATATGATATCCGCCACGATCAAAACCCTTTACGCCCATCTTGTCGTTGATAGCCGGAGATGCGGCAGCTCCTCGAGATTTCGGATCAAAAAGATTTTGATCGAGCTGGAGCCAGACATATTCCAATGGGTCCGGGCTATTATTGATATATGAAATCCTTACATCTCCGGTAATGCTGGTATCCTTCTCACTTAAAGTCGCATGGATCAGGTAACTGGCGCTGTTTTGCCAGTACATGGGTCCCGGTGTTCCTTTGGCTGAGCGGTAAGTGTTACCCGCAGGAGGATTAAAGCCCTGGGTAAAAAAATCATGTGGATTATAACCAGAATTTTCAGGAACGCCGTTTTGCGCTTTCAAAAATTCTGAGCAGATCAATAGCGAACAGGCTAACAGTGCATTATTCATTTTAGTTATTTGATTCTTTAATTATTCAGCGTTAAGCGTTTTACCCTTATATACATTCACAAAAAATACGTTTATCGCCCTTTATATCCCGAAAATCGAAGGTTTTACCCTGCCTGTCGAATAAGCTATGGGAAGCGTGAAGGGCTTTGCATCTTTGTATTGTTGAAGCGCTCGAAAAGCCGAAAGTTCAACGCTTAAAGCCAAACAAGAGAAAACCGACCGAATCCTCTGAAACCGACCGAATCCTTTGAAACCGACCGACCAGATCAGAACATTTGAAAATATTAAACCCTATGAAATTGTAATCCGAATCCTTGGAAAAAATGTTGATACGACCCCTGAACCCTTATCCTTTTGAAAACGCAGAAAATCCAGTAATGAAAAACACGTAAATCTGTACCTTTTCTTGACGGAAAACTAAATTTTGATGACCCTTCTTAACAGATTTTGACAGCCACTCTCGAGTGGCTGTTTTTTTATTTATTAACCTCAACTATACAGGCCACCAGTCGATTATCATTCCCGTTGCTACTGAAATGAATATTCCCTTTTTGGGAAATACCGGCCTGAATCGACTGAATGGATGAACCCAGCGCAGACCTGAGTCTGGCAGCATAATCCCCTGTTTTATTCTGGCTGATCCTTTCATTGAGCGAACTCCAGTTCAGACTATCCCTGCTGACCACTACTGCCATCATGTCCTTCGTACCGATACTATCCGGTTGCATACTCTTATCTTTTGGAAATAACCTGTATCCTGCAATTCCGCAGAACGGGGAATACTTGGTTTTGGTGGGATCGTCGGCCCTGGGATATGGAAATAGCGTATAACTGCTGCCGTCTGTTTCTTTTCCGAATACATAGATATAACATTCTGACTCATTGCGGATCTCCATTTTGAAACGGGTGCCGGGTTTCACCGGCACGGTCGTTTCAAATACATTTTCTGAAGTTTTTTTCAACGGGATATAATCACCCGGGACCGTTTTCTTTCCGTTGTATGTTACCTGTATCAGGCCTACCTCGCATTCGAAGGGCTTATTTGCTGCAGCGCCTGTTGCCTGCATGGGTTCAAGGCCGTATGCTTCCCGTACAAAATATTGAAAATGTTTATATCTGACCCATGCGAATCCGTTGTTGCCCCATTGCGGTCCCCAGCTGTTCATGATCAGAAAAGCACCTCCGTATTTTGCATCGTCATATCCTACCACGCATTGGGCATGACCGCCAAAACCCATCATGCTCTCATCATCCTGCGTGGGATTCCATACATCCTGACCCATCATAGGCTGCATATAAGAGCCGCCGACCATCATCCCAATTACTACCGGTGCGCCCTGGGATAGATTTTCCTTTATCGCCCGCAGATCAATTTTAGACGTATTGTCTCCAACCGTGAGCCGGTTTGAGCCCCGCATGCGGAATTGTTTTGCCTGGTCAAGTAATTGCTGGCTGGGTTGTTTGGAACAATCCTGGTCGCTATATGGAAATGATTCATAAGGAACAGATCCTTTCTGACTCATGAAATCCATCGCCCGGTTGATATAAGATCCTTCACATCCGTCCAGTCCGATCTGATTGTATAAAAAAGCAGGACTAAATTTCAATCCATTCGGATCAACGCCGGTCCTGGCTGATTCCAGGATGGTACGCGCGCCATAGGCACTGCTCCAGGCTACACAACTACCCTGCTTTCCCTGATCACCTACTGCAGGTGCAAATTTTTGAAGATTTGCGGATTCGGGTAAGGGATTTTTATTGTCATCGTCAGAAAGGGATTCATAAACCTTTGATTTATCGAACTGACGGGGATCCAGGATGCCCCCGGTCGCCAGCTGCTGAACTTGTTGAGTTATACCACCTATATTACATCCACCTCCACCCCGCCCCAGTAAGAAATAGGCACCGATACCCAGGCCAATGATAAGGAGAAGACTTTTCGGACCCCGAATGAGACTGAATATCAGAGGAAGTAGACCAAAGAGACCGCCGCCACCGGATCCACCTCCCCTGCCTCCAGATCCTCCGCCCTCAAACCCGCCGCCACTATCGTCTGCTTCAGGCTGATCGTCTGTCATGCGTATAGGCATACCAATAATTTATGGATAAGAAATAAAGAAATGCAGTAATCAGGCCCGGGCTCTGAAAATAATGAAAGCGGGGAATATGAAAAAATTTAAATCACTTCCAGCTGATTGCGCAGGAGATCGTCAAACTGATCCCGGCGACGGATCAGATGTGTTTTTCCTTCCAGTACCATTACTTCTGCTGGCTTAAAGCGCGAATTGAAATTGGAAGACATCTCGAAACCATAAGCTCCGGCATTCCGGAAAACCAGGTAGTCTCCTTCGCGTACGAGGTTCAGCGGGCGATCCCAGGCGAATGTGTCGGTCTCGCAGATATTACCCACAACAGAATAATTTTTTACCGGGGCTTCGGGATTGCTGATATTTTCGATATGATGATAGGCATCATAAAACATGGGACGTATCAGGTGATTGAATCCGCTGTTCACACTCACAAAATCGGCTGCGCTGGTTTCCTTTAATACGTTCACTTTTGTGATAAAATTTCCGGCTGCACTCACCAGGAATTTTCCGGGTTCAAACCAGACCTGGAGCTTTTTTCCGTTTTTGTACGGATGATTCGCAAAGGCCTTATTGACTTTCTCAGCAAGCATGGGGATATCTGTTTCCTGTTCACCTGCCTTGCTGGCTACTTTAAATCCGCCGCCGAGATCGATGAATTCCAGGTGTTCAAAATGATTCGCAATGTCAAATAAAACTTCAATTCCTTTCAGGAAAACATCCACGTCTGTAATTTCACTGCCGGTATGGATATGCAGATCACTGATACGCAAATTGTACTTCCCTACGATTTTCAGTATGCGGTCGATCTGGTCCACGGGTATTCCAAATTTACTTTTATCATGACCCGTTGAAATCTTAATATTTCCGCCAGCCAGTATATTTGGACGCAGGCGTATTCCTACCGGGTATGAGTACCCGAAAGCTGCACCGAACTTTTCGAGGTTGGACAGGCTGTCAATATTAATATAAACGCCCAGTTCCTTCGCTTCTTTGATTTCATTGAAATCGATCCCGTTGGAAGTGTATAAAATGCGCGATTCAGGAAATCCGGCGTGAATAGCCAGTTTCACTTCGTTGATGGAACTGCAGTCCACATTGGCTCCCAGGTTCCTGATGTACCGGAGCACATTTATATTCGTAAGCGCCTTGCAGGCATAGAAAAAAACGGTATTGGAGTTTTCGAAAGCATTTTGCAGTTTGGCGTATTGCTCCTTTATTTTCTCTGCGTGGTAAACATATAGTGGCGTTCCATATTGTTCAGCCATTGAAATGAGATCGGCGTGGGACAGGGAGGGTGTCATATTCGCGAATATAGCAAAGTATGGAAGTATGGAAGAATGGAAATATGGATGTAAACTTCGAGCCTCGCGCTTCAGGCCTCAGGCTTCAGGATTCCCCCTCAGTATCCCGTGAATCGGTATTGTTTTCCAGCAGTTCCCCTTCTTCACTTACAACCAGCGCTTGTGTGATCTCAGGCGGTGTGGGTTTATAATTTATCAGCGAAGGCTCTTCCAGGCTCTCACCCAATACTTCTCTCAGGCGTGGGAGATCAGCCGTCTGATTGATGCCAAAATAATCCATAAAGGTTTTAGATGTCGAATAGATCAGGGGTTTGCCCGGCATCTCTTCATTACGTCCGATGATTACGATAAGTTCTTTTTCAAGCAATTTCTGGATGGAATAATCGCTATTCACGCCCCGGATGGATTCTATCTCTCCCTTGGTGATGGGTTGTTTATATGCCACGATCGCCAGCGTTTCCAGTGCGGCAGTAGACAATCGCTTCAGGAATTTTTCCCCGTTCAGCTGAGCAATGGTTTTATGAAATTCTTTTTTTGACAGGAACTGCCATCCGCCGCCGCTTTCTTTCACTTCAAAAGGATAAAATTCCGCTTTATATTTTTCAACGATTCCTTCAATACCCGTTGATATCTGATCAAGCGTGAGTTTATCCTCCATAAAACCAAACGCATTATTGAGCAGTTCAGTTATTTCCATAGCCGTCAGCGGTTTGTCACTGGCGAATATCAAGGCCTCAATGTGCGGTATTAAATCGGAGATGTCCATAGAAGAAATATGAAAGTATGGAAGAATGGAAGTATGGAATTGAAAAATTAATGAATTGTTACGTGTGCAAAATAGGCAAATAGCATTCAGATAATAAATATTGGCCTTACCAGATGCTCACATTTCACTCACATTTATGAAGTACGCTTACTTCCATTCTTCCATACTTGTGTTAGCCTTGCAACGCCGCAGCTCCCGAAACGATCTCAGTCAGTTCCGTTGTGATAGCGGCCTGGCGGGCGCGGTTATATGAAATGCGCAGACTTTTGAGTATTTCGTTGGCATTTTCAGTTGCCTTATCCATGGCAGTCATGCGTGCACCGTGTTCGGAAGCACTGGCATCGAGAACAGCCTTAAACAATTGGGTATTGAGAATCTTCGGCATGAGTTCTTTCAACAGAACTTCTTTGGAAGGTTCGAAAATAAAATCGTTGGATGTAGCCCCCGGTGCTTTAAGCGCTTTTGGAATGGGCAGGAATGGCTCCACCACGAAATTCTGGGAAGCTGCATTCTTAAATTCACTGTAAATAATATCGACCGCATCAAATTCGTGGTTTTCGAAAGCCTTCACCGCTGCCTGGGCACAAAGCTGTACTGTTTCAAAATGAAGATTTTGAAATATATCGCGAAATTCTCCGTTTACTTTATAGTTGTTCTTCAGGAAATGTTCATAGCCTTTTTTACCAATGCTCCAGACAATTGTGTTGCCTTTGGCCGTTTGTGCAGGATACTTTTCCCGCATGGTGGCCTTGGTCAGTTTAATGAGGTTAGAGTTGTAGGCTCCGCAGGATGACCGGTCGCTTGTGATCAGGATCAGCAGTACTTTTTCAACGGGTCTTGCTGTTGACAGGGACGAGCTCATGTCAGCTTCTGCATTGCTTACGATATTGCCCAGAACCTGCTGAAGTTTTTTGGTATAAGGCCGCATCTGCTGAATGGCTTCCTGAGCCTTCCGCAATTTGGTGGCGCTGATCATCTTCATCGCCTTGGTGATTTGCTGTGTGCTCTGGATGGATTTGATCCGGTTACGAACTTCCTTCAGTTGTCCTGCCATATGGGTATTTTAAGCCGGCTGCAAAGTTAGCGGAACAGGCCCAAAAAGCAAGACAGGTTTGAAATAAACCGCTTCCCATAACCTGGGTTCCGGGCCCTGATCAAAAAAAAATGTACCTTTGCAACCCCTTTATAACTATGTCTAAATCAAAGAAAAGCGATTTACCAGTCATCCTGATAACCAACGACGATGGAGTCATGGCTCCGGGCATCCTCAACCTCCTGGAAGCAGTAAAAGATCTCGGAAAATGTGTTGTCGTTGCACCCGATAAACCTCAGTCCGGTATGGGTCATGCAATTACCATTGGCCAGCCACTCCGCCTGCAGCCGGTGACCATTTTTGAAGGCATAGAGGCCTGGCAGTGCTCGGGCACCCCGGTTGACTGTGTGAAGCTGGCCGTTGACAAAGTTTTACATCGTAAGCCGGATATTTGTCTCAGCGGCATTAATCATGGCGCCAACCATTCTATCAATGTCATTTATTCCGGGACCATGTCCGCAGCAGTTGAAGCAGCCATTGAGAGCATTCCTTCCGCCGGATTTTCCCTGCTGGATCATAGTGTGGAAGCAGATTTTACAGGCGCCAGGAAATATGCCCGTCTGGTGGTTGAACAGATGCTTCGCACCAGGCTGGATAAACATACGGTACTAAATGTAAATATTCCTGCAGTACCTGCCGAACTCATCAAGGGCGTAAAGATTTGCAAGCAGGCTTATGCGAAATATGAAGAAGATTTTATTGAAAGAAGTGATCCCAATGGGAAAAAATACTTCTGGCTTACAGGTGAATTTGTGAATTTTGACAAAGGAAGGGATTCAGATGTCTGGGCCCTGGAGCACAATTATGTTAGCGTTGTTCCGGTGCAATTTGACCTGACGAACTACGCTTTGAAAACCAAACTCGAAAAATCCTGGAAATTTTGATATTCAAGAAAGATAACCTGAAATTCGGAATTCTTTTGGGTATACTCGGCCCGTTACTGGCGATGCTTTTATATTATTTCTGGGTTTTCAGCCGCACGATCAGTCTGTCGGAATATATCTACGTACTGGGAACGAATAAACAACTGCTCACTGCCATCAGCAGTATTTCCCTTCTGGCTAATGCTGTCCTTTTCACCATTTACGTAAATACTCACCGGGATAAAACGGCAAAGGGTGTTTTTGTAGCTACCCTCATTTACGGTGTCGCTGTTCTCGTATATAAGCTGGTTCATTAAGTGGAACGCGTAACGCCTAATGCCCTACTGTCAACGATAAACCGCCAACTGCCAACCACCAACCGCCAACCGCCAACCGTCAACCGCCAACGTTCTTTATCTTTGGTCAATACATGAAGTACTATATCATTGCGGGGGAAGCATCGGGAGATTTACATGGCAGCAATCTGATCCGGGAAATAAAACGGAGGGACACGGTAGCCCTGATTCGAGGCTGGGGCGGCGGGCTCATGCAGGAAGCCGGTGCTGAAATAGTAAAAGACTACCGCGACCTGGCTTTTATGGGTTTTACAGAAGTGATCCGTAATCTGCCCACCATTTTAAAAAATATCAAATTCTGCAAGTCGGATATTCTTCAGTTCAAACCCGATGCAGTTATATTTATTGACTATCCCGGATTTAACCTGCGTATTGCGGAATGGGCCAGGAAAATGGGATTCAAAACCATTTATTATATTTCTCCGCAGGTCTGGGCCTGGAAGGAAAGCAGGGTGAAAGGCATTCGGGAAAATATCGACAAGATGCTCGTTATTCTTCCCTTCGAACAAGATTTCTTTCGGAAATGGAATTATGAAACAGAATATGTCGGTCATCCCCTTGTAGAAGTGATTGAGCAATTTAAAAAATCAG
>Ga0080027_10000075_pt1 | contig 40530 bp, 34 predicted proteins | sample OrgsoiDNA2013046_FD_70962 | JGI IMG/M metagenome (GOLD analysis project Ga0080027, IMG submission 70962) | Permafrost soil microbial communities from the Arctic, to analyse light accelerated degradation of dissolved organic matter (DOM) -... | ecosystem: Environmental > Terrestrial > Soil >... | reverse complement strand
TAAAAAAAATTGGTATTCGAAGAATATTGGGAGCCAAAATCACCGATATTTTTAAGATACTGTCTAAAGATTTTGTAAAATTACTTTTATTGTCCATTTTTATTGCACCACCCACTGCCTAGTGGACAATGAACAAATGGTTACAGAATTTTACCTATCGAATCCATATCGGCTGGTGGATGTTTGCAGCGGTGGGTATCGTTTGTTTGCTGATAGCATTTATTACGATCAGTTTCCAGGCAATTAAAACAACGGTTGCCAACCCGGTGCCCAGCCTTCTCTCTGAATGAGTTCAGGCAGGCTTTTTTGCCAATTGAAGTGAGATTCATGTTCATAGTATTATTTTATTTATTATTCAAACACGGCTACAAAGCCGTCATTTCCCTTTAATGTAATCGGTAATTTTCCGTTCGAAGGGACCCTGATATTTTTGTGTTCAAATAATGGGTACGTGCAGTCTTCTAAACCGGAGGAAATGAACCGGGCTCTTTTATTTTTCAGAAAACTTAGATCCAGTATAAGGGCTTTGTTTAAATTCTCTCCGTTGATTCCGGCTAAGTACCATTTTTTACCGGATTTTCTTGCAACGATATATAAGTTTCCCGGGTACCCCTCAATAAATTTCACATCCTCCCAGTTGTTGGGAAGCCCACGTAGAAAATCTTTTACGTATTCCGGCACATGGCTCATTCCTTCAGGGCTTTCAGCATAATGCTGGATACCGGATAGAAGAATTACAGATGTGGCCAATTCAAAAGCGCCGGTGGTAACTCGTTTAATTCGGGGAATCCTATATAAATTCATCGGTGTAAAATCCATGGGATCATAAGCATTTCGAATTAATGCACATAAGGCAATATGACCGGGCTCCAGGTCAGCTGCTTCCTGTGAAAATGTAATCATCTCATAACCAAAAACGGCCTCCGTTGTCATAAGATTCGGATAGGTGCGTTGCAGACCTCTCGGTAAAGTAGCTCCGTGAAAATTAACCAATAGTTGGAAAGCGGCTGCATCTTCGAGAATGTCCTGGTAATAGTTTATCATGGACTGTCCGTCGCCGGCAAAGAAATCTACTTTAATTCCCTTGATACCCATTGCATGTAACCGGGAAAATTCCAGTACCCGGCTTTCATGGGTCAGCAGTTTATCCTTCGGTGAAAATTTTACGGTATTCCAGCTTCCGCCTGAATTATACCAGACCAGCAGTCCGACGTTTTTTCGTTTGCCATAGTCTGCCAGTATTTTAGCGGAATCGTAACCTATTTTCGCATCCCAATAAGCATCCATCAAACAGTATTGCCAATGCATGTCGGCAGCCAGATCAATATATTTTTTCTGTACCCTGAAAATGGTGGAATCATCTTTGTCCAATATCCAGCTCCAGGATGATTTACCCGGTTTAATAAAAGAGGCGTCCATTTGCCTTGCCGGCAGGGCCAGATCCGTTCCCAGAGTAGATTCGGCAATCGTTCTTAAATCACCGATGGCGATTACCCGCCAGGGTGTTTTCCAGGGCAGGGCAGATTCCGGATTCAGCGTGGGCATGCCGTCTTTAAACACTTCAGGAGCCTCGGGAAAATTAATTTTATACTCATTGTCCGGCGAGTTTTGCTGCAATGAAGTGCCACAATAGGTTCTGCCCAAAGCCGCTTCTGTAATCAGCAGCCAGATATTTCGGTATTGAAACAGGGCAGGATACACCCAGCCGTTTGGACCCGGTGACGAAGTGCCCGTAGCGATGTCACGCTGATAATGTGCTTCATATGAAGGATTGGAATGCTCAAAGCCGGACTGCGCTTCTGTCTTGGGCTGCAACCAGGCTCTAGTACCATCATTAAAATGGAAACTGGTTGTTTCCGTAGTGATTTTTTTAATGTCAGCTGAATGCTCAGGAAAGAAATACCGGAATGCGACACCGTCATTGGATACCTGGAAGATGATATGCATCCTTTTGCCAGACGGGGTTTCTGTTTCAAATATCCGCCGGGATGCTGTATAGAATATGTTTTTCTTTTTGGCATTCAGCATCACATAATGATCTTTCACGATTTCAGGTGCTGAAACAGTTATTAATTTCAGCTTGGTTGAAAAGTTTTCGTCTTCTCTGATCAAACCCAGCTTTGAATCTGATAATACCGGAACATTTTTATACGTAACCCGATAGGCTGCTTTGCTAATATCGCAGGATACCACAATATTCCTGTTCGGACTGTAAATGGAATATGCAGTTGATTGCGCAAAACAAAAATTGGTGAAGACGCAAAGAACGGGCAGCATTTTTAAAAAATGACCGGCGTATTTATTTCCGTTAAAAAGCAGCTTCGTGTTTTTATTGAACATCGACTTTGATTGTTTTTAAATCTTTTTCAGCAGAACTGTTTCCATATAACAATTCATACGCACCCGGGGTAACTTCCATCTCCAGATTATTTTCATTATAAAATTCAAATGCGGAATAGGGTAGCGTAATTACAGATTTAACTGTTTTTCCTGCAGCTACTTCCACCCGCTGAAATCCCTTTAAGGTTTTTAATGGGCCGGTGGTATCATTTACCTTTCTTACATAAATCTGTACCACCTCTGTTCCCAGTCGTTTTCCTGTATTGGAAACTGGAATGGTGATTGTTGTATTTTCCCCCTTATTCAATCTGATACTGCTGATTTGTGCACTACCCAGTTTAAAACTGGTAAAGCTAAGTCCATATCCAAACGGAAAAAGCGGATCTGACATATAACGGTATGTTCTTCCTTTCATGGAATAATTCTCAATATCGGGGAGTTGTTGGGAGTTTTTATAAAAAGTTACCGGCAATTTTCCCGAAGGGTTGTAATCGCCAAACAGAACATCTGCAACAGCCTGCCCGCCGGATTCGCCCCCATACCATGCCTGTAGAATGGCATCACAGGTTTCCGTTTCGGGCAGCAGCGCGATGGCAGAACCGGAGCAATTGACAAAAATAATTTTTTTACCTGCGGCTTTCAACGCTTTTAAACAAATCTGCTGTACTTCGGGCAGATCAATATTGGTGCGATCGCCATTTTTAAAACCAGGGTGTGATACAGGCATTTCTTCCCCTTCCAGCAAACCTGAAAGTCCGCCAACGAAAACAACGTAATCAATGCCTTTCAGTTTATTGATAAGACCGGTAAAATCGATATCCAATTCTTTACCAAAATCAAATTCCAGGTTGGCCTGCCAGTTGTTCAGCTGGGCATATCTGATTTCAATTTTATAATTTTTGCCTTTTTCCACTTTGTAGGGTACCCGGGAGGGCAGGGTTCGCCAGTTATTAAACCGGGCAACCGAACTGTTATTTACGAACAACTCAAAGTAACCGGTAGCGCCACATTTAAAAACAATTTCTTCTGTTTCCGGTGCTTCAAATTCGGTTTCATATTTGGCAGAAAAACCAACCAGCTTAACCCCGGATGAAAATTCATGGTCGCCTGCAGTTGTCAGTTTAAACGGATTGTAAATCTGATCTGTTGATACTGCATCGCCCTTTCGGTCGGGGTTGTTCCAGTATGTTGCCTGAAATCCTTTTTTTCCTCCTGCTGTCGTTTTTTGAAAATAACTTAAGGTGACTTTATTTTCCACGAGGTCACATGCTTTGTCATAGACTACTTTGTCGGCAGCGAGTTTCGATTTTATGCCTTTCAGTATACTGATGGTATGTATCGGCGTGCCATTATAATTTCCCCACAACATCGGTTCATTATCGGCATTGGGCCCGATCACGGCGATATTATTTACTGTTTTTTTCAAAGGAAGTATGTGGTCCTCGTTCCGGAGCAGGGTCATCGATTGCTGTGCCATGGTAAGCGCCAGTTTTCTGTGTGCTTCATCATTTATAACAGATACAGGAATCTGAGCCCAGGGCACCACCTTATCACTATCCATTTCTCCCAGGTCGAAGCGGCCAACCAGTACGCGAAGCAGATGTTTGTTTATTTCATCCTGTGTAATTAAACCTTTCGTAACTGCTTCCGGCAGATTATTAAAAGCATAACCTGCCCACACGCATTCCACATCTGTACCGGCCAGACTGGCTTTTGCGGATGCATGGATGGCATCTGATGAAACTTTATGACTGGTATAAAAATCTGTTACTGCACCACAATCGGAAACGACTATATATTTAAAACCCCATTGATCCCGTAGGATGCTTTGCAGCAATCTGTTATTTCCGCAACAAGGCTCATCATCCAGACGCTGGTAAGCACACATCACTTCCCGGACGCCTGCCTGCTGAACCAGGGACTTGAATGCAGGCAAATAGGTTTCCCATAAATCCCTTGGATTAATATTGTTTAGATTCAGCGTGTGGCGGCTCCATTCCGGACCGGAATGAACAGCATAGTGTTTAGCGCATGCCAGCAATTTCCGGTATTTGGCGTCAGCAGGACCCTGTAATCCCTTCACAACCATTGTGCCCATCCTGGAGGTGAGGTATGGATCTTCGCCGTATGTTTCCTGTCCCCGGCCCCAACGCGGATCGCGAAAGATATTTACATTCGGCGTCCAAACGGAAAGACTCAGGAATCGTCTGTTTTCTTCTCCTTTTCTTATGGCGGCATGGTACTTTGCACGGGTTTCGTCAGAAACGGCGTCGAATATTTTGTAAACCAGCGTATCATTGAATGAGGCAGCCATGGCTATCGGTTCAGGGAAAACGGTAACACTATCATTATTTGCCAGTCCATGCAATGCTTCGCTCCACCAATTAAATTTCCTGATTTCCAACCGGGGGATGGCAGGTGACTGGTCGAACATCAGCGATACTTTTTCCTGAATTGTTAATCGTGAAATTAAATCCTTTGCCCGGTCATCGGAACTTAAATCCGGATTTTGAAACGGATAGGATTGACCCTTTCTGACAATCTCTTTCCGGGTATCGTTTGAATTGATGGATACATTGTTAGAATTATTCTGAGCATAAACCGCAGAACAAATGAAATAAAGGACTACAAAATAACTTGTTTTCTGAATTTTCATTACTCGGAAATTTTATCAATCCTGAAGGGTTTCTTTTCTGACCAGCCTGAGATAATACACAGCGCCGGCTGTATTTCCCGCCAGGGCCTGGAATTTTATCCGGACATGCTCTTTATCTTTTATCATCGAATCTGGTATGCTATAGGTTGTCTCAAAAATCTTCGACTGATTCCACCTGCCGGTATTGTCCACTGTGATTAACTTCACATCATCTATATAGATGTCAAATTTTCTGGCACCCCATTCAGCGCCCCAGTAGCTGACGACCAGGCTCAACCCGGTTTCTTTGTTTGTAGAAAGATTATAACTAAAATAACCTCCGCTTTCGGCATCCCGCCAGAACAGATCATTTGAAGAACCGGTGTGAGAACCTTCACTTTGAATGGCATGATCCGTTTCCGGCTGTTGCTCACCAGGTGCCACAAAATCAATGGAGCGCTTCTGTAGATTGAGCTTTTCTTTTTCATTTTTTCCTAAAGAATCCAGATAACTACGGTATTGCGCATTGGACAATGCCATCCAGTAAACCATGTAGCGCGCATCCTGAATCTGGTAAAAAGGTTGGAAAACGACCGGCAACGGATTGATCATTTTCATATCCGGAGCAGTAAAGCGCATAGATCCGTCTTTAGCGGGCACCAGTTCATCAGCAATTTTGGAAGGATTGTCTTCAATGATAATTGGTGCCTGGTCAATCGGGAGTTTTTTTCCACTGGGGATTTGTGCCCAGCGACTGTCGTCTGCAAGCAGCCCTTTTAAATCTTCGGTACCTGTTTTCGCGCCCAGCACGATGGGCCCGTGAAGAAAAGCAATATATTCAGGCAGGTTCGGCAGATGCACAATGGTATTGTGCATCGGTAGCGTAATCACGATGGTATCTTCTTTTTTCCAGAATCTGTTGATGGGAATATAGGAGGAAGGTGTTTGGGTAATGGTCACTGGTTTATGATTGATCAGCACTTTCATCGTTCCGGCCCTTACCCAGGACGGATAACGAATCAACAAGGTAAATTTTGAAGAACCTTTTGTCAGGATCAGCCTTGTTTTTTCTTCAAATGGAAAAAGGGTCTTCTGAGTGATTTCAATTCCCTGATTTTTCCAATTCAGAACCGAGGCTATAAATAGGTTTAAAAAAAGGGAATCACCTGTATGGGTATAGATGAACGCGTTGTATTTGCTGTGGTTTTCCATTCCCGTACCCACACAACACCACATGGCTTCATTGGGAGACGAGTATACGCGGTAACTACGGGGACGAACGGGTGTAAAATAGACATAGCCTCCATTGTCAGGATGCTGGGTTGACAGGATATGATTGTACAATGTTCTTTCGTAATAATCCACATACTTCGCCGATGGGTTCATTCTGAATAAATCTTCCGTGAGCTTCAGCATGTTATAGGAATTGCAGGATTCCGGCCCCTCTACGTCATTGACAAAGTCGCTGGAGGCTGCAGTTGCCGGGAAAAATTCCCGCCGGCTGTTGCCACCAAATACCAGGGTACGATTGTCTGTTACTGTTTGCCAGAAGAAGCTGCCTGCTGTAGTATACGTATTGTCATGACTTAATTCACCAATTCGTTCAAACCCGATGGCTTTCGGAATCTGGGTATTTGCGTGTTTATTGTCCAGATTATCTATTCCTTCGGATATCGGGGTGAGCAGCATTTGATGTGAAAATCGTTTTGCTGCGACCAGGTATTTTTCATCGCTTGTCATCTGGTAGGCATCAGCAAGTATCTCATTCATCCCACCCTGTTCCGTATCCAGCATAGATTGCATCTGTGCGTCTGTCAGCATCCGGGTAATATAAATGGCCCAGTCGCAGAATTTTAAAAATATGATTCTTGCATCCACATTTCCCGCATACAACCAGGCATCCCTCAATCCGGCATATGTTTTATGCAAATTGTACCAGGCAGCCCAGGCTTCGCGATACAGTTTTAAATCTCCCTTCTGCAGGGTATTCCATATTTCCTTGCTGTTGGGAACACCGCCTGCATAACCGATTCCCCATTCCGGATGGTTTATTGCATTTGCCTCCTGGCATGTTTTGAGCTCCGCAACCATGTATTTCAAACGATTTTCACAGGCTGCATTATTTGTTGCCGCCACATTCATCGCCAAGGCAGATAAATAATGGCCGCCCATATGGCCGTCGAGCCCTTCCCAGTTGGAATAACTGGAATCTTTTGGAATTAATCCGGCTTCCTTCCGGTAAGGTGCTAACAACCGGTCAGGATGATATTTCAACAGCGTTTGAATATTCAGGTCACGGGCATGTTTAAAAGGGCCATCGGTTAATACCACATCACGTAAAGAAAATTCATTGGCGTACAGTTTTTCCTGCGCTTTCATTTCACCGGGACTTAAAATATTCCAGATTGCGAGACTTAAAATGTAAAAATTCATTTTAACCGCTGTACGATGCCGGTGAGTTTTTTGTCTGATCAACATATTTATTTAAATAAATAAATTCATGAAACGATTAAAAATAAAGTCATCATGTATAGCTATTAATTTCTGAATAACAGGGGTGCAAAATTATACAGGTCGTTGCGCCATACAGGCCAGGTATGTCCGCCAGGATATTCATAATATGTATACTTAATATTGAGTTCTCCTAATTTACCGAGCATAATCTGACAGTTTTTATACGCGATATCTTCCTTGCCGCCCGTGGCGATCCAGAATATTTTCAGATTGCTGTTGACGGTAATTGCGTTGATTTTCATAAAATCATATTGCGCATCGGCGATGCTGTGTTGCATGGGCATAATCCAGCCGGAACTGAATACACCCAGGTAGGAAAACTGGTCCGTATTTTTAATGCCGGTATAGAGGGTATGTATACCACCCATGGATAAACCGGCAAGCGCCCGGTTTCCTGCCCCGCTTTTTGCGCGGTAAGTTTTTTCCACCAGCGGAATGAGGGTATTTTTCAATTCCGATTCAAACAGTTTCAGCGCCGACTCATCGAAAGCAGAGACGCCCATATTGGCATCCGGCATCACGATCATCATGGGAACCGCTTTTTTAGAAGCAATCAGGTTGTCCATAATCAGATCCGTTTTGCCCTGTGTGGCCCATCCGCTTTCATCTTCGCCCCCACCATGTAAAATGTACAGTACCGGATAGGATTCAGTCAAGGCCGAATCATAACCGGGGGGCGTATACAGGTAGAACTGTCGCCATGAATTGGTTACTCTTGAAAAATATTTTTTAATCCGGATGTCACCGTGGGGTACATCACGAAGCGCATAATATCCGCCGCCTGCAAAGGGAATTTCGATTCCGCTGGCCATCCTGCCCATACCATAAAAGGTTTCACTGGACGGATCAGCCATGGCAACTCCATCAATCAGCAAAGAATAGTAATGAAATCCTTCACTGACGGAATCTGTGGTTACCGTCCAGAATCCGCTTGTGTCTTTTACCATGTCATATTTCCGGACAAGATCCACCTGAACTTTTTTCGCATCGGGTGCTTTTATGCCGAATATTACCCGATGGTCAGGTAAGATCTGTGGATATTTCGCCGACCGGACATTGGTCGCGGATGGCGCGCCAACCACGGGATATGCAGAAAATGTGGATGTATCCACTGGTTTAAAAATCAATTGGGAAAACATATACAACCCGTTTTTCCATACTTTGAAATCATGTACACCCGGTTCGATATAATAGATATGCGGAACATGATATTTTTCCAGATAGTCATGCGTACGTTTACTGAACACAATTAACCCATCACTTGCCCCGCAGGAAATCCAAAGCAGTTTTATTTTTTGTTTTGCCAGTTCGGGATCCGGCACCAGAACTTCCGGAGTCTTCGTATTCGGCGCGGATGAAAAACCACCAATCCAAGCAAACATGTCGAGATTGCCGAGTCCGAAATTCAGTGATTGTCCGCCGCCCATGGACAACCCGGCAATTGCGCGGTGTTTCTGATCAGTATATACCTGATAGTGTTTCTGTATAAACGGGATCAGATCGTTCAGCAGGTCTTTTTCAAAATTGGCGAAAGCCTGTACTTTGGCACTATCGAAAATATTTCCCACTGCGCGGTCATCCTTCATCGCCCTTCCGTTGGGCATGACAACGATCATGGGTTCGATTTTTCCCTCCGCATAAAGATTATCCAGAATGATCTGGGGGGAGCCGCCGTTCAGCCATTCCTTTTCATCGCCACCGATACCGTGCAGGAGGTATAGAACCGGATATTTATTCTTCCGGTTATAACCGGGTGGTGTATATAGTATAAATCTTCGGTTGTTACCAACTGTTTTAGAAAAATAACTGATGGTATCGATTTTGCCATGCTGGATTCCGGAACGAAGGGTATCAAAACCGGGAGGAGCCTGCTTTACGGTGCTTTGACCACGCAGGCAAAAACCCATTATTATAGTAAAAACGAAAACTGTGATCGTCTGTTTCATGCGTTTTATTTTATTCTTATGTGCTGAACGGTGAACTCTGTTTAAAAATCGATTAGTCATTTGGAATGGAAGACCAATATCTGTCCTCTTTTCGTTGGCACATCATAAACATATGTTGTATTGAATACCGGCGCCATAACCTTTGCCTTTTCTGAAATAAGCGGCTCGGGTACCATTTCCATCTGATAAAGGATATTTGTATTTTCACCGGTTGCTTTTTTCAGAGTACCTGCAATATTTGTTTTCATTTCATTGGGTACCCTCAGGCGAAGATTGCCACCGAGACCGGATTTGATTACCGCCTTCACAATCAGTCCGTTTTTCCACTGGAGGGAGATTATTTCAAAACCGCCTCTGGCACGCAAACCGCCGATGCTGCCCGCAGGCCATGCGTCTGGCAGGGCGGGCAGCAGGTGTATGTCTCCGTCTGCACTTTGCATCAGCATCTCCGTTATGCCGGAAGTGCATCCAAAATTTCCATCAATCTGGAATGGCGGGTGGGCATCAAAAAGGTTGTTATAAGTTCCGCCACCGCCTTCATTGGTTCCTTTGGGTGTTAGCTGTTTCCGGATTAAAAGGTATGCATGATTTCCGTCCAGTAATCTCGCCCACCAGTTTACTTTCCATCCCATACTCCAGCCTGTTGAAATATCGCCGCGCTGAATAAGCGTTTGTTTTGCGGCACTGTATAGCTGAGGCGTCCGGTAAGGCGATATCTGGGCCGATGGAAATAATCCATACATATGCGAGATATGACGGTGATGATCCGCAGGGTCATCCACGTCATCCAGCCATTCCTGTAACTGTCCATATTGCCCGATATGCATCGGTGACAGGCGATTTCGCATTTTTTTCAGGCTATCCGCAAATGGCTGGTCTCTATTCAGCGTCTCTGCAGCCCGTATTGCCGTGGTGAATACATCGAATACGATCTGATTGGTCATGGTTACCCCCGCGTCCAGGGAGGATCCCTGGTGTGCCTGCGGGGCATTTTCAGGCGACATATCCGGGCAGATGACCAGCCAGTGGTAGCGGGGATGTTCTATCAGAAAATCCGCATAAAACATGGCAGCGCCTTTCAATACGGGATAAACAGATGCCAGATAGGTTTTGTTTCCATTATACAAATAATGTTCCCAGAGATGCTGACTACTCCATCCGCCCCCATTGTTCCAGATTCCCCAGAACGCGCCGTCGACCGCACCCGTTGTACGCCATATATCTGTATTGTGATGAGCCATCCAGCCACGGGTGCCATACATATCTTTTGCAGTCTGACTTCCGGTAACCGACATTTCTTTTACCATTTGCAGAAAGGGCTCATGCAATTCCGAAAGATTAGTTTTTTCTGCCGGCCAGTAGTTCATTTCCGCATTGATATTGATGGTGTATTTGCTGTCCCATGGCGGGTATAGTCTGTTATTCCAGATACCCTGCAGATTGGCCGGCTGACCGCCCGGTTGTGAAGAAGATATCAGGAGATAACGGCCGAATTGATAGTATAACGTAACAAACGCCGGATCATTTACTGAGTCAAAATTTTTCAGTCTTTCATCTGTGGGAAGTTTTGAAGCGTCTGTTGTTCCCAGATCAAGCCGCACCCGGTTAAAATATTTCTGATAAGCCTTGCGATGCGCCCTCACCATTTCCGGAAAAGATTTGGAAGCGGCCTTGTTCAGGTATGCTGATGCGCTTTCGTTCTCATCCCCCCCCAGGTCGTGATAATTCCTGAAATTTGTTGCAATGGAAATATAGACTGTAACGGCATCGGCATTGCGAACGGAAACCGTGGTATCCGTGGAAGCAAATGTTCCGCCCTCGGTCTCAAAGCGGGAAATGGCTTTATATTTTATTTTGCCTTTTACCCCCTCATGATAAATGGTGGTGCCGGAAATGATTAAATCTCTCCCAGAGGAAATAATACTGGCTTTAGGAAGCGGTGTTGAATAAAACGCCTGAAATGAAATGCTGTGTGGCTTACTGGCGGTTAACCGGATTACTATCACACGGTCCGCAAATGACGCAATGAATTCCCTGGTGTAAGTAACTCCTTCTGCGGTGTAAGACGTTTTTGCCTCTGCATTTTCAATATTCAGTTCCCGGTAATATTGGGAGTAAGCTACATGGTCTGGAAATGCGAGATGAAGTTCACCTGCCGTTTCAAAAATCTGACCCTGTGATTTTTTACTTATTATTACCCGGTTTGCCATCTGCTCCGCTTCTTTTTGTTTTCCGGAAAATATCAGGTTCCTGATTTCTGCAAGAGAATCAAGCGCCAACGGATTGTCGTTACGGTTCGGGCTTCCGCTCCACAACGTATGTTCATTTAGCTGAACCGTCTCGGTATCTACATTTCCATATATCATGGCACCCAGCCTTCCGTTACCGATGGGTAATGCATTCTCCCATTGGTCACCCGAAGGCTTATTATACCAAAGTTTTAGTCCGCTATCCTGTTGCGCAAAACAGGAAGTGGATAATAGCAACAGCACAGCAAACAGTTGAATTATGGCTCGCCTGTAAATGAAATACAATACATCGGATGACTTCAGTTGTCGCATTTTCCTGTTTATTTTTACATATCAGCAGTTGTATCGTTTTAATTTTCTAAGTGCGGTCACAATTAATGAACCTTCATTTTGATCTGGGTAAAAGAATGAGGAGGGAATGAGCAGGTCATTTTATTATTTTCTGTTGCGATCTCTTTTACCATGGGAATGTACTGAGCTTGTTTATCGATGGTGAACGCTTCATCCAGTGATTCTGCATTGATGATGCTTGCTTCTGCATTGCCTTTGAAATTACCGGAACGATTGATGATATCAGCTGAGATGGACTTGTCTTTATGACGGTTGATTACATTTACAAACACGAAGCCGGTCTCTTTTGAGTAAACGGTGGTGACGTCCAGATAGGGAATGCCTTTATATAATTCCGTATTAAACGTGTCGCATTGTACATGCGTATCGATGGTGCTGCCCAGACAGTTGTTGGAAAAAAGTTTGAACGTATAGAACAGCGGTGATTTATAAGTTCCTTTTTTAGGATCACTTGACAGAAGGGAAGTGAGCATGGTAAAATTTGCCATCTTTACCACATCTGCATGGCGGACAAATGAATTCAGGCTTTGGGCAATGGGTAACACACTGCGAAAATTTCTTCCGAATGCACCGTATTCATCTACGGAAATATAAATAGGATTTTTAAATTCTTTCATGGCTTTTGCTACTTCGATTTCAGCTGCGGTTACTTTGATTTTTTCTTCGAAATCCATTGCACTCTGGCCCATATAATCATAATATTCTTTTGCATTTTCCCAGTAACGGTGTATGGAAATATAATGAATCATATCGCCCAGGCCATTGAGAATTTTACGGTTCCAGTCCACCCACTGACCCGTGCTTTCATAATAAGAGGATCCGGATACCACAAACTGCAGGGAATTATCAACCGACCGCATGGCTTTCGCGGCTTCCCGGGCGGTTTTCACATAATCGTCCGCATCTTTATGACCCAGTTCCCAGGGTGCGCCGTCCACTTCGTTTCCCAGATCCCAGATCTTAATATCATAGGGTTTTTCATGCCCGTTTTTAATTCGGAGATCGGAATAATAAGTTCCTTTTTTATACCTGCAGTATTCTACCCAATTCACCGCGTCCTGTATATTGCCCAGACCAAGATTTACACAGAGTATATTTTCACTGCCAATCGATTTATTTAATTCCACCCATTCATCGGTGCCGACATGGTTATTTTCTATTCCTCCCCAGGCCAGGTTGATTCGGACGGGACGCAGGTCTTTCGGTCCGATCCCGTCCTGCCAGTTATAGCCCATCAGGAAATTTCCTCCGGGCCAGCGCATATTGGTTATTTTAAGTTCCTTCATCGCATCGATATAATCCTTGCGGAATCCGTTGGCATCGGCAAGCGGGGAGGAAGGATCGTACAGATTGCCATACAGGGTATTGAATTCTACGGAATCCGGTAAACCCATTCTGGCACCGTTAAAATGAATCGGTTCCATAAATACCCCGTAAATCTTTGGATCAATCTCGCTGATGGTTCGATCCGGATCAATGTGGATGGTTGCTGTCTTTGCAGGAATTGCATTTTGGGCATTCAGGAAAACTGAAAAAAAGAACAGCGGGATAAAAACAACACGGTATTTCTTTTTTGTTTTTTGAAACGCCTGGCACCGTCTGGAAGTATTCTTTTGGGAAGAAATTAAAACGTTCATATGGCTGATTTTAAAAATTCCTAAAGTAATGAAAGGGATACTCTTTTAATTAATTTAAACCGGTTTCATTATATGAACTGTTTAATTACAATATCTACCCCTGAATCTGGTTTCATATCTAAACTGTAAAATGGGTTGTTTCCGGAACCAATTCTGATATTGAAAAGAAAAAATGATCAATGGGTTAAATATTTATATACTTAAAAATCTATATTATAACGAATTACATTAAATTTAAAAAAATATTCAAAGAATCATGAATGATTTTCATATATCCAAAGCACCATAATACCCGAAATAAGTGTCAAAGGTACATTTCAAAAATAATGAGTTTTGGAGAATTGCAACCGGTTTAATTTTTTATTTTTTATTAGCTTTGAAAACAACAACGTTTACTTTCAAATGAAGGGTAAGGAAATCAGGATATACGACCTGGCGAATAAGATGCGAATTTCAAGTACCACCGTGAGTCGTGCACTAAAAGAGGATCCCCTGGTCAGTTTAAAAACGACGAAGAAGATCTTTCAACTGGCTGAGGAGATAGGTTACCGGGCAAACTACTTTGCCGGAAATCTAAGGGCCCAAAAGGCCCATATCATCTGATGTAAGGAGTTCAACAGATTAATACCATGATGGATTTGAAAAAACTAGCGAAAGAACTGAATCTTTCTTTCTCGACCGTTTCGAAAGCGCCGCATGACAGCCATGAGATAAGTGCTGCTACCAAACGAAGGGTCATTGCAAAGGCTAAGGAATTTAATTATCAGGTCAATCTGCTCGCCAGCAGTTTTCGGAAACAAAAAAGTAAAACAATTGCACTTGTCATTCCTGAAGTGGTTAATGATTTATTTGGCCCGGTTATCAATGGAATCGAATCGGTAGCACATGAGAAAGGTTACCATTTTTTGATTTATATGACGCATGAGAATTTGCAAAAAGAAATTTCGATTTTCAAGTTGTTGCAAAACGGAAGGGTAGATGGAATTATGTTTTCTGTGTCAGAGCAGTCTTCTGATATCACTCATATCAAGGAATTAAAGAAAAACGGAATTCCCCTTATGCTGTTTGACAGGGTTATAGAACAGCTTCATGTCAATACCGTTACTACAGATAACTTTGCGGGAGGTGTCCTGGCTACCGAACACCTGATAGAGAAAGGTTGTAAAGAAATAGCTTTTCTTTCTATTTCAAAAAGAGCATCCGTAAGTTTGGGAAGGATGAACGGCTATAAGGAAGCATTGAGCAGGAATGCAATTACCCATCAGGAGGACATGTTCATATACTGCGACGGGAATGATATTTATAACAGAACATTAGTAAGGGCATTACCAACTCGTAAAAACAGGCCGGACAGGATATTTGCATCAGTAGAGACGCTGGCTATTTTGGCTTATGAGGTTTGCAATGAACTACGGTTAATTATCCCGGAACATATTAAAATTATTGCCGTTTCCAGCTCATATATGGCCGCATTGCTGAATCCACCCCTTACTGCAATTGTACAGCCGGCCTACGAAATGGGTAAAGAAGCAGCATCGATGCTAATAAATCTGGTTGGAAAAAAGGGGTTTTATTTTAAGAATCAAAATACTGAAATTAAGTCTAAACTGGTAATGAGGGAGTCCACTAAATAAATTTTCAAGGTACCCGCCTGCACGACGCCCGAAATCGAGCATTATTTCCGGCATATTGCTCACGCATCGGATCATCAACGTCTTCCATACATCGGTGGTTGGGATACTGAATATCGACATTCAAATCAACAATATCAATGTAAGGGTATTAAGGTGCGACCAGAAGGATACCGGCCTGATGTTAATATTAAGATTAACCTTGATTTCAGCCGTATCCGGCATATACATAACCGTGTTCAATTTAGAATATGGAAATTATTAAATAGTTTAATTATGAGCAGATCATTTCTAATACTGATATTAAGTGTATTGTTTTTAGAAATTTCAGCCCAGAACAAAGTGGAAAAATGGCGAATATTTGAAATTGTTCTCAAAGGGAAATTCAAAGTCAACCCTTATACAGATCTGAAGGTTACCGCGGTTTTTACCAATGAGGAAACTACAAAAATCATAACAGGGTTTTATGATGGAGATGGAATTTTTAAAATTCGTTTTATGCCCCAGAAAACGGGTATATGGACATACGTCACTTCAAGTACCTTAAAAATGCTTGATAGCAAGAAGGGCAAATTCGAATGCATTTCAAATAGTGAAAATAATCACGGTGCTGTTTTTGTGAAAGACACATTCAATTTTGCATATTCAGATGGTAAGCCTTACTATCCATTTGGTACAACCTGTTACGGTTGGGTACATCAGGGCGACAGTCTTGCTGAATTGACCTTGCAAACCCTTTCAAAAGGATATTTTAATAAAATCCGTATGTGTATATTCCCAAAAGACTACGATTGGAACAAAAACGAACCGATTTTATATCCTTTTGAAGGAACCCCGTCAACCAATTGGGACTATGCAAGATTTAACCCGGCATATTTTCAAAATATTGAAAAAAGGATTACCCAGTTAGATTCACTTGGCGTGGAAGCCGATTTAATCATTTTTCATCCTTACGATCGTTGGGGTTTCAAAAAAATGGACAGAAAAACGGATGATCTCTATATCAATTATATTATTGCCCGTTTTTCTGCATATAAAAATGTATGGTGGAGTATGGCAAATGAATATGATTTTATGAGTGAAAAGAAATTAGATGACTGGAACCATTTTATTCGGCTTTTTGCAGAAAACGACCCTTATAGCCATCTCCGAAGTATTCACAGTGGTTCAGTCATGTTTGATCATTCAAATCCATTACTAACACATGCCAGCATACAGAATGAAGAAACATTCGGGGCAAAAGAACTAAGACTAAAGTTTAATAAACCGATAGTTTATGATGAATGCCGATACGAAGGAAATATTAACTGGTCGTGGGGAAATTTATCAGCAGAAGAGATGGTGAACAAATTCTGGCGTGGTTTTACCAATGGCGGATTTGTTGGGCATGGAGAGACTTATGTTACCGAAAATCCAGTTAAATGGGGATATGAATCAAACGATGTTTTGTGGTGGTCAAAAGGTGGCGTTCTCAGAGGGCAAAGTCAGGATAGGATTAAATTTTTAAGGTCAATAATAGAAACTGCACCTGGCTACTTATCACCTGTTGTTAATTATGAATGGTGGATGCCTTATTCTGCAGTTGCCTACAAGGATGAGTATTTTTTGAATTATTACAACATGGATCAACCACGCAGTCAAATTGTGAACTTGCCTGAAAAATCAAAATACAACGTTGAAATTATCAATGCATGGGATATGACCATTACGCAGGTTAAGGGTGAATTTAGCGGTAAAAGTTTAATTCAGCTTCCGCAAAAACCGTTTACAGCTTTGCGCATTACTAAAATAATCAAATAGTTTTTACACATTACTTTTCTAATTCTACCTTAATTCCAATGATGCGCCAATCTGGTAATTTTAAGGGACGTTGAATTACCAATCCCAATTCTTCCTGTTTCCACTGTAACTGCTCGTTAGTTCCCAATATTTTGACGAAACGAATTTTGTGTTTTATTAAGCCGGAAGATTTTCCAAACGATTTAATGGTAATTCTGCCGTTCGGAGAATCCAGCAGGAAGGCGTAAATGGTGTCGCCCCTTGAAGTGAATCTGATATCGTCTGCTGTATAGTGTAGCTGGTTCTCATTAAAATTAGCCGCCTTTACAACGGCTGCATGATCCGGTCGTTCGCCAAATTTAATCCAGGGCCTGGATCCATAAATGCCTTCGCCATTTGCCGATATCCAGCTGCCAATATCATCCAGCGTTTTTAACATGTCTGGTTCAAGGTCTCCCTCCGGAGTCTGTACAATATTAATCAGCAGGTTTCCATTTTTACTTACGATGTCTACCAGCATCCTCAGCACGTCTGTTGCAGATTTGTATTCCTGTCCATCGCGATAAAACCAGTCTCCGATAGAGGTATCGGTTTGCCAGGGAAACGGGCTGATAGAATCCTGAACACCTCTTTCCAGATCCTGCACCCAAAGGCCGCCTGACGGCTGTTTGCAAGTATATACTGCGTCCAATTGTCCTTTATTAAAGGCCATATTGCCATTGTAAAAATTGGCGAGCATGCTTTTACCAATATCGCCAAAAGGCAACTGGCTGTCAGAATACAGGAGATCGGGATGGTATGTGTCAACCAGTTCTTTTACGATGCGATACCACTTCATCTGCCACTCGGGATTCACCGTCAGCCACTCGTTGTCAGTCGGAGCAGCTTTTTCGTGATAAAGATCCTGAAAATTGGAATCGTTTCCATCATAAGGAACGCCTTTCAGCGGGCCCGTTGTGTCTGACCGATGACTGGTTTGAAACCATGTAAAACTTGCGGCCAGATGTTCTGAAACACCAAATTTAAGTCCATTCTTTTTCGCCGCGTTTTGCCATAGGCCAACCACATCTTTATGCGGACCCATATTTACAGCATTCCATTTGTGGATCTTTGAGTTCCATAGAAAAAAATTATCATGATGGCTGGCCATGCTTACAAAGTATTTTGCACCGGCTTTTTTGTACAAGGCCATTAACTGTTCAGGATTCCACTTTCGTGCTTTCCATTGCAGTATGACATCCTTATATCCCGATTTTGAAGGATGGCCAAAGTGCTCCAGATGATACTTGTAATCAGCACTGCCTTCTTCATACATATTTCTGGCATACCAATCGCCCTGACGGGGAACGGCCTGTGGTCCCCAGTGAGCCCAAATACCGAATTTTGCATCCCGGAACCACACCGGATATTGATATTGTTTAAGTGATTGCTCGCTGGGCTTAAATGGCCCCTGATTTATAGGTAACTGCTGTGCATTTGTTGTAATAACGATAGCCAAAAGACTTAAAAACAACTGGAATTTTATTTTAGTGATCATTTTTATAATTTTATGACAGATCTCCGGGCACTAATTTCTTCTTTTGATGTGAAAATATTACCATGATAACTTAAAAAGTGTAACAGCCTGTTCCGGTAATGCAGTATTAATTGTTAATATCCCTTTTATAGGCCTAACGGATTTTTCTTTGTCCATTTCACTCAGTTGCGCTGCCATTTCAAGTTCGTCTGTTTGTGATGCCGTCGGCTTTTGCGGGGAGCCCATTTTTTTCCAAACGGTATATGCATTGCTGTGAACTTCATCGATCCTGTATTCAATTACTTTTACTTTATCAGCGCTGATGCCGGCGATATCCAATACCACATTCGCGGTAATATTTTTCTTGTCAAAATCGTGATAATTCCATACCATAATCGTTGCTGAAGAACCGGTTGTGGATGCGAGCGCACCTACATCCGTTTGTGTTTTACGAATACCGCTATCAATGATAAATTGAAGTGTATATTGGTGATCACTGGTGGTCAAAGCCTCTTTTCCTTTCATCTTGCCAAACATTCGAAATACATTCAGTACTGCTTTATCAACGCCGTTTGTGGCAAGATCACGATAGCCATTAAACCATAACTGGTCTTCAAATTCAAAAGCCCAGGTTACAGCACCAATAAGATTGATGTTGAATTTTCTTGCGAGCTCATATTCTCTTGTAAAAATCGCAGCTTCGTAACTTGAATACATCGTTCCATTGCGATAAGCATTTTCCGGATGGGTCGACATACTACAGGCGGCACAGCCTTCAGGGTCAGATTCGCCAATAATAACCGGTATATTTTTTAATTGCCCAAAAGAAGATATAACTGTAAAATTATCAACAATATTTTTTAGTTGGTTACTTATACCCATAACAACCGTGTCGTGTACTAACCGGGGTGAACCTTTTGCATGAAAAGAAACCAGATCAAGCGGGCTGCCGATTCTGCCGGTTGCATAATTGGTATCATACAAACAATGCCTGATAAAAGTATCAAGATATTTAGCACCTCCCCCGGTAACATCTGCGCCGCCAACGCGGGCTGAAAGCAACGCACGTTTGACAGCATCTGCTGCATAATCGTAAATTTTACAGTATTCCTGAAGCGTACCTTTCCAATAAGGGATGTCAGGCTCATTCCAGACTTCCCAGTACCATGAAGCTACCTCCGTTTCACCATAACGTTCAACACAATGCTTTACCCATTGAAACACCAATTCCGCCCATTTTTTATAATCTTTCGGAGGATAGGCCCATCCGGTGAAAATGTCGGAATGTTTGTTATTCGGATCCCAGTGATGTTTATAAGGCTGTGGATGGGTTGACAAAGCCTCGGGCATAAAACCAATCTGCGCAAGCGGTTTCATGCCAAGCTTTATATACGTGTCGAAAATGCGATCAATAATATGCCAGTCATATATTGGGTTTCCATTCGAATCTTCTGTGTAAGCATTGGTAGATCCCCATTTCAACGATGCCGTTCCATCGCCGGTAACCAGCAGGCCATGCGTTCTGATATAAACGGGTACAGGACTTAAAGCTGCAATTTCACCCAATAACTTTTTACCATCTTTCATGTAAGTATAATTCGGTTCATCGTACCCAAACCATGCCCAGATAGGTTTTCTTTCATTGCCGGTTTCGGTCAGATTCACCTTAATGTGGACTGTTTCATTTTTTTGGGAAAACACATTTAGTGTGAATAATAAATATGCAATAAGAGATACCCGCTGTTTGAATTTTATTTTCATTTTTTTAGAAATAAATCACCTATTTGCTGATGTTAAGTTGGATGATACTTACGGAATAAGGGTCTAATGCTCTTGAATAGGTCTTTGTAATTCCTTTTATTTTTGACGTAACCGGAACAATGTTTTCCGGCGCTGTAATGGTATTGGTATCATCGGGTTTATTACCTTTTATTACAACCCATGTTGCTTCCGGAGAAACTTTGCCAATACCATCCAGGTTTATTTTTACAGTTTCTTTTTTTGATGTTGTATTTACGATTTTCAGATAAATGATTCCTGTTGTATCATTCATCGTCGCGGAATAAAATAGCGCAGGAACTGTTTTGAATTTGATGCCATTTGTACTGTCTTTTTTAGTAAGCGGCCTGGTTTGTACAGGTATATTTAGCGCTGTTACCGGCACAATCTTATTGCCTAAATAATGACTGAATACTTTCTGTACATAATAAGACGGCGAGCCATAACTGTTAAGCGCATCATAACCTATCAGGTCAGAATCCCACTGCCAGGCTTTTTTGCCTGTAAAAACATCTTTGCTTACGTTTACGAATAGCGGCGCATAGCAGGACATGATAATCAAGTCCGAATTTCGCTCCATGCCGGTCATCCAGGCGGCATCACCTAGCGCAGCATTTAAATTAGTGGCGGGTGCGCCTTCGCGGGTTGCCCATTCACCCACAAATATTTTGGGGCCGTTCCGGTCATATTTATCATACTGAGAAGCATTCTCCCACATCTCCCATGCGTCGCGGTAATAATGTTCATCCAACACGGCCGGCGGTTTGCCCGAGGTAACTTTTATCTGCGGGAATTGCGCATCTGCAATAGTAGAAATGCAGATCAGCTGCGGGTATTTGGCTTCAATGGCTTCCCGGAACTGGTTAAACCTTCCATCATAACTGTTCGACCTGTCAAACCAGTCCTCATTACCAATTTCCAAATACTTAAGTTTGAAAGGTTCGGGATGACCGTCTTCAGCACGTTTAGCACCCCAATAGGTATTGATGTTTCCGGTAACATATTCTATCTCATCCAATGCATCATCTACGTAAGGTTTTAAAAGTGGGCCTGCATCTATATGGTCTCCATCCAGAGAATATCCTGCATAAACGGCCAACAGCGGCTCTGCGCCCATATTTTCCGCCCACTCCAAAAATTCAAGTATACCCAGTCCATCTGAGGCCCGGTAGCCCCAGGAACCGTTATGCCCCGGCCTGTTGGCGATCGGGCCAAGGGTTGTTTTCCATGGAAATGCATCCGTAATCATCGGGCCTTCTAAGAAATTTCCGCCGGGAAAACGCAGGAATTTTGGTTTCATATTCACGAGCATTTCCATCAGATCAACCCGGAAACCATTGGGTTGATTGTTATAGATTGGCGGAAATAAAGAAACCAGATTAAAATAATACACCCCTTTGCGGTCGGTAGAAATAACAAAGCGTGCATCTTTGGTTGGCTTCACATCTGCAGCGGTGGTTAAGTTAACCGCATATTTTTTCCAGTATATGTTTTTTTCAAGGTTGATTGTGGCTGTCGCATAAACCGTTTTACCATCATTGCTTTCAATGGAAATCCGTATCGGGCCTGCTGTGTTATTTTCTATCACAGGAAGCGGAGGTCTGGAGGGTTTTGGCTCCCAGGGCCAGCGGGGAGGTTCGCTGCGATCTGTTCCCTTTATATAAAATGATGCGCTGTATGTTGTGGAAGGTTTTACAGGAATGCCCCAGTACCCTTCATTGGCAATCCCCACTCTTCCATCAGCCTTTTCTACGGTAAGCCTTAAGCAGGCGGAAAGGGCTCCGTTTATAGCATTCCCGCGTTCATCGTTCGGAACGTGCTCTTCGGCGCCTATCAATTTTATACTTGCTTCTGCCGATGGATTATCCTGCACAAGACTCCATCCTTCCGGCGAGGTTTTATAGTCTTTAAAAATCCTGTTTCGTATTAACTCAGCATACAAACCGCCATCATACGCATGGTTTATTTCTTCAGTCATCAATCCATATAACATGGGACTTACATTGGCACCGGGTTTTGCGAGGTCCAGGGTTATCACCGGTATTTGCGACAATGCCGGGTCAACGACAAAACCAGAAGCCATTAACAACAGTAAACAAATCTTCAATTTTTTCATTTGCTTTTATTTCCTTTTAATCTTAATTGTTCAATAAAAAAATCAACCACCTGGTCATCCGAAGCGTGGGTTATCCAGGTTGGCGGTGTGTTTTCATTTACTACCTGGATTCTATAAACTCCGGTTCATAAGGTGCAATGGTAATATTCCCCGTATAATTTTTATCAAAAAGCAGGCTATAAGAATATCCTTTTAAGGGTATCGTTTTGGCTTCGCCTGACATGTTTAAGTATAACAGATGGTTGCTGTCTATCTGCCTGGCCATAACACCCGCGGGCACTTCCGGTCCTCGTTTTATAGCCAGCTCACTAATCAGATCATCAAGCAAAGGATTGAGTACTTCACCAATAGCGGGGAGGCCTACATAAATAGCCCTGCCTTTGCCATATTTATTGGAAGTTATAATCGGGTAATCCTTGTCAAGGCTGGTTAATGTTGAAATAACCGCTGCTCCATCCGGGTTAATTACATCAAACCGGGCCGATTCTGTAATGACAGAATTCCCTTTGTAGTTTACCTCAATCTTTTTGCCTTTAAAAGATTTTCTGGATATTTCATTCAGGGATTCCGTTTCTTCATAGCTGCCAATGCGTATGCCAAATACATCGCTTAACAGGCCTGGCCTGGTCGACGCAAATACCTGACCGGTTTCGTTTACAACGGCGGAGTTACCGGTCATGATAACTGTTCCGCCATTTTTTACAAAGTCACGAATTTTAGCGGCAGTTACTTCATCCATAACGGTTACGCCGGGTACAAGCAACAATTTATAGTTCAGGACACTTCGGCTGATTTCAACAACGTTGGCATCCATGTTGCGTTCATAAAACAAATTGAAGCAGGCCTGTAGTTGTTCGTCATGTTTTTCAGGAAAAAAACGGCTGGCAATCTGGCTGGGGAACGAAAAGGCCATGCCAATTTCAGGCCGGGGCCTATAAGGAAAGTATTTTTCAATCTTTTTAAATTCGGCGGCAATCTTTTTGTATTCATCATACTTACGGTTTGGTATGCCGTCCCAATCAATCATTCCTTCCAGATATTGTTCTTCACCGGCCCACATACTTTGCCATGTCCATCCGCAAACCATCTGGTTGCCGTACATCAGCGTGGCATAAGCCGATTTTCTGATGGAATTCGGAACAGCCGTCATGGTTGTAAACTCGGTGCACCAGAAAGGATTGGTGCCTTCAAACTGAATGCGTGAGATTCCAAATAAAGCATTCATAATTCCACCGTTGTTTACCAATGAATTCCCCGGATAGAAACCGCAGCCTTCCCTGGTCATTTTTCCCGAATAAGCGATCCGGGAATAATCAAAATATTTTAACTCGCTGTAATACCAGGCGTTCGTGTTTACCAAAGCATCCGGTGCGTTCGTATTTACCTTATCAATTACTTTCAAAAGAAACTGGTTGATTTCGTCAGAAACAAAGCGCCTGAAATCGAGCATTCGTTCAGGCACATCGGTAGGATGCGTCGCAACCGGAAAACCAATTTCTTCAAATTGATTGAGTTTTCTTGACCAGCGTTGCGTTGCCCAGGATTTATTTAAGCTGTCAAGATTGGTGTATTTATTTTTTATCCAGACAATAAACCGTTGCCTCGCAGTTTCTGAATAGGAAATTCTGCCATCGCCGGATTCATTGTCTATTCCAAAAGCCAATAGTGCAGGATGTTTGCCATATCTTTTAGACATGGTATCGGCAAATTCAAAAGCATATTGCTGATACATCGGATCACCAATATCTTCCATATACCGATGGTTTGGATATTGAATATCGCCATTCATATCAACAATATCAATGGAAGGATATTTATGGTGCAACCAGATGGGTGCTGGCCGGATGGCAATATCAAGTATAACTTTGATTCCAGCCTCATCTAACATATTCATCACCGTGTCAAACCATGCAAAGTCGTATTTGCCTTCAGAGGGCTCATAGCTGTCCCAGGCCAGATGGCCGAGTCTTAAAACTTTTAAGCCTGCCGCCTTCATCAATTGAATATCTTTTTTTATTTTCTCAGGATTTTTATCATCGTGCGGATGATAATTGGCGCCAACATACAGTTGGGAATAACCCCTGATATTAAAGAGAAAAAGTACTCCAATCAGGATACAAGCATACCTGAATTTTAGCTTCATGTTTTTTTATAATAAAATGGGTTTTCGTTATTTTTTAAAAAGCAAAGCAGCAAATTGGTATAAATCTCTTCGCCATGTTAACCACTCATGCCCTGTGTCCGGTGATTGGTAAAACACAAATTTGATACCCTGTTTGTCTAACATATTGCGGAAAGCGCCAACTGAACCCGGGAATGGGTTTGGTTCTTTAGTACCAAGGCCAAGCCAGAACAAACTGAATTGTTTATTGATAGCTGCTCCATCTTTAAATTTTCCATCCAGGAATATGGCCGGGTCAATCACATCTGTACTGGGATAGTTTGACGTTCCACTAAATGCTCCAAGGCTCGAGAACTCATTGAGATTGTTCATGATTATGCGCACAGATTGATTGGCCCCCATGGAAAGGCCCGCAATGGCCCTGTGATTCCGGTCGGCCAGGGTTCGAAATTTTGCATCCATCATGGGAATGATCTCATGGATCATCACTTCTTCAAAAATGGATTCCGGGCGGCCCTTACTGTTGATGGCGGCACTGTCCTGCGGTTTATAGGCATAACCGTTATCCATAACAATAATCATCGGTGCGGCTTGTTTTGCCGCGATCAGGTTGTCGAGAATCAGGTTTGCATACCCCTGGGCCGACCAACCCGTTTCATCTTCAAAACTCCCGTGCTGTAAATACAATACGGGATACCGGATTTTAATATCTTTTTGATAATCAGGCGGTGTATAAACAAAACAGCGCCTCCATGTATTGGTCAATTCGGAATAATAGATATTTTCACTCACCAGCCCGTGCGGCACATGTTTCAGGGCAAAAAAATCCTGGTCAGTTGCCGGTATCTCAATACCACTTCCCCAACGTCCGGCGCCATAAAAATAAAGGCTTCCCGGATCGGGCACTGAAACGCCGTCTATATTAAGCTGGTAGTAATGAAACCCTTCATCCTGTGGGAACGATTCGCCTGTCCATACCCCTTTTTCATCTTTAACCATATCATATTTTTTCCCCCCGATATCAAGCTGAACTTTTTGTGCATCCGGCGCAGTGAAACTGGCACGTACCATGCGTTCCGAATTTACCTGGGGATATTGTTTGCCTTGCTGATTTGTAGAGGCTGGCCTGAAATCTTCCGTAACCGCGCCTGGTGTTGATTGAGCCAGGCAGCCTAAGCTGGTTGAGATGGACGCAACATAAGCAACCAAAGATTTGTAATTCATTATCGTAATTTCTTAAATATTTGCAAAAAGAACCGTAATTAATTCTTAAATAATAGCGGTGCGAGTTGATACAGGCTGCGGCGCCAGGTTTGGAACTCGTGAGCGGTATTCTCAGAAACATACACAACAACAGGATAACCCGCTTCTTTTAGTTTGGCGGCGGCTTGCGTTAAGCGGTCCGGGCTTTCTCGGCTACCACAGCTTAAAAAGATAAGGGAAGGTTTTGCTTTGTCTTTTAACTCTTCCGGCGTATAAATGCCGCCACTCAGCAGTGCATATTGGGAGAATACCCCCTGTTTTGCAAGCGTGATCGAGTGCGTTTCCATTCCGCCCATCGATAGCCCGGCCATGGCCCGGTTTGATTCTTTGGCGATTGTGCGGAAATGAGTGTCAACATAAGGAATCAGTTCATCGGTAAGAACCGTTTGAAACGCCTCAATTTTAAAATCCTTCATATGACCCCATTTTACTTCGTTTGTCATTCCGTAGGTCATTACAATAATGAATGGTTTGATTTTACCTTCGGCGATCAGATTGTCCATGATGAGGTTAGCATGTCCCTGGTTAGGCCATGCCGTTTCATCTTCGCCCCATCCATGCTGCAGGTATAATACCGGGTAATGTTTCGATTTATCATTATAGTAATCCGGAGGCGTATATACAAAAGCACGGCGCGAGGTATTTGTACTTTTTGAAGGGAAAAGCACCTGTTGCACATTGCCATGAGGAACTTCTTTAAGAGCATAGAAATCCTGGTCGTGGGCGGGTATTTCAATGCCACTTTCCCATCGGATGGAACCATAAAAATTCAAAGCACCGGGATCATTGAATATTCCTCCGGCAACGGTGAGATGATAATAATGAAAACCTTCATCCATCGGGCCTTCGGTGGTTCCGAACCACATACTGTCTGCCGCCTGCGTCAGCCGGGTACCACCTCTTCCGCCCAAACCCAGGCTTACCCGTACGCTATCGGCACCGGGCGCTTTGACGCGAAATCTGGCATAACCCTGTGAATTTACCTGCGGGTATTCCTGTCCCGGTTGGTTAAGCAACGACGGCTTGAAATCTTCCACTACCGCAGGCTGGGTAGTTTGAGCCAAACATATACCACTTAGGAATGTGGTGGCAAATAAAACCGGCAGCGTTTTTAAATTCATTATTCGTGTTTTAAATATAAATGTTGAATTGACACTTGATATCTAAGTTATTAATTGAAAAAGATACTGAATTTTATGTTCAGGAAGATTTTCTGGACAATGAAGGATAAACTATAACGGGAAATAGGCCATACCCTATATTTGTGCAAAGTGAAATGGAGTTAGCCTTAATTGGGGTTCGATATACATGAAAAAAGCGATAAAAATCAGTTTACGCGTGTTGGCTGCAGACCCGTGTTCGTGCCATTGAAGTGCAACGAAAAGCGGAAAACCTTATATTGGAAGACACAACAAACCAAATCCGGCAAAAACTAGGAAATCAAATGACGGAAGAGATCGTACCAAAGCTAAGGTCATAGACAAGTATAATAAAGATAATCCACAAGAGGGTCGACAGAAAGAGCAAAAGGCAATTGATAATCATGGAGGCAAAGACAACTTAGATAATAAAAGAAATGAGATAAAAAAGCCTTTTGAACAATGATTTATAAATTAAACAACTATAAGGTGATAGAATTTTGGAATTGGTTTTCAAAAAACTGCCAGAATTTTGGTGATAATTTTGATAATACATCTTTGCTTGAAGAATTAGACACACGGATTCTAAGTCTTGGAGATTTTAGCTGGGAAATTGGCCCTGGTAAAATCCAGGAGAATTCACTAGTAATATCCCCAAACGGTGACTTAGAACTGCTTCAGGTTACTAAGATGATTATAGCGAATTCAAAAAATTGTCTGGGGTGGGAGTATCATTACGCTAAACCTCCCAAAGATTGGGAACTTAAATTTGAATATTCAACGAGATCGGGTGAACAAATAAATGTGGATGCCTGTAATTGGAAGTATATTTTGTTAAGATATGAAGATGGAATGTTTGAAATAATAATAAAAACGCAGAGTCTATCAAATATGCGTTACGACGACAGACTAGCTATTGTGGAAATTGCTTTAGATGGAATTTTGGGCGAAGAAATGAGAATGCAGAATATTGCGGACATAAATTTAGTCGACGATTTCGAAATTTCACAAAGAGCTGAAGCTGGTAATATCAATGATTTGTTAAACCATCTCCTAACTTTTATAAGTTAATACCATTCCTTTGAGAGTTTAAGATTTTGGAAGTTGAGTATCTCCGGTCTTTATATCTAATTTCCAGTATTGGGGTTTTGGTAACCATAGTTTATCCTGACTTATGTCCAGGGGCATCCAAAGGTACCGGGAATCCCATTGAGCTCCTGGTTTCCAAATATCTCCCATAAAAACGACTGTTGTTTTTTTTCTTCCGACCACCTTTAAAAGCATGGTAGACTGGGATCCATAGGTTTTCGTCAGCGATGGAGCAATATCTTTAAATGCTGACCAGGGGCCTGACAAAAGATTTGCTGTAGCATATTTATTTGCATTTGGTGCCCATCCTGTTAAATCAGAACCGATTACATAATATAGATTGTTATAATGAACAATCGCGCCTCCTTCCATATGAGCTGGAATAAGACATACTTCCTTATCTACCGAAAGGTAGTCATCGGATAATTTGGCAATTCTAAAACCATAAGGCCTGTCTTCAAAGATAAGATATGCTGTCCCGTCATCATCAATAAACTGACCAATGTCTCTGCTCTCATGACCGAGCGGTCTGAAACTTTTAAGATATTTATAATTCCCATCTACCTGATCACAAACGGCTACACCAACCCGGGCTAAGTTATACGTACTGTCATCAACATGCATATACATGATATACACCTTGTTTTTTCTATTGTAATATACTTTAGGCCGTTCCAATATAAAACCCTTTCCCAGATTTTCGGGATCCCTTGTTTTAATTACTTTATTCCGGAATGTCCAATGCACAAGGTCCTTTGACGAATAACAAGCAACGTACCTCATTTCAGGGTTATTATTTTTTGACCTGTCTTCACCAAACCAATAATACGTTTTTTTTATCTTCAAAATTCCGCCTCCATGGGCCTGAATTGGATTTCCGTTGTTATCCATCCACAAGACTCCCGGTTTAATGGTGCCGGATTGTGCCACTGCAATATTGCCTAATAAATAAATCCATGATAATATTAAAGATACTTTCATGAATTGGTTGCCGATAAATTTAGACATCTGGACTGATTGAATACTCTTATATAATGTGTCTATTTTCATATAAAAGGATTAGTAACGGTGCACTAAAATTTCACCGATTTCAGTAGTTAAATAGCGGACGAATATAAATAAATACAAACGAATTATTCACAATCTAATACCCAATCTGCAATTAATTTCAATTAATATACCGACTACGGCAATCGCCCGAACCGCTGCTCCCGGATATCCTGCCAATCTCACCTATACCAATCCCAATGACACTGTATTTAAAGTGAGCGGGGACGTAGGTGGCCATAAAACGGGTTCGCTTCTTTTAAAAGTGATGAGCGGAGACAAAATCGATTTATCTGTTCAATATTTTTTTAACAGCGGAACAAACAGCACGCAAAACAGCAGCCTAACCGATGTCTTGGCATCGCTGGCCAGCGGAATTGTCAACATGGCTTCGGGTGGTAAAGGGGCCATAACGGATCTGAATAATCAAACGACAAGCCCCATTTATTCAGCATTGAACAGTTTTATGTCCAATGACCCGAACCCGGCGGGAAAACCGAAAGCCTATCTGAACTGGATGCTTTTGGATGATCAGTTAAAATACGTCAGCAGCTCACCGCAAAGCTATGCCATGGCGGCAAACGTTTCCGGTGTTTTAACTACCTTAGCCATACCGGTATTCCAATAACAAAAAACGGCTTTCTGTATATTTGGGTGAGCAACGAAACCGTTGGCTGGAATGTGTTCTTTGACAATCTGAAAGTAGTTCATTATACGGGTCCGTTGCTGGAAGAAACGCATTACTATCCTTTCGGACTCACTATGGCGGGAATCAGTTCACGGCGTAGAGAGCAATTTAAACATGTATCAGGAACAGGAATCTCCTATTGGTTCACGTGGAAACAAAAATAGCCGAAAAGATGGAAGTGAAAAAGGGATTAAAAATAAAATAATTGTAAATTTTACCGATGAAAATGGGAAAAAGCAGCGAATATCACATTCTACCATTGATGAAGCTACAGCGCTCGATGCAATAAACGCAATTATAGATCAACTAAATAGCCGACGATGAAAATTAAACTCTTAAATATTGTTTTGTATGTAATTGCGGCTATCCTTTTGTATCCAATAGTTGCTTATACATTTATGTATGAACTAAATATTTTGAGAGAAAAACTACCGCATGGAGAGTGGTGGTTACTTATCCAGATTTTTATAAGTGGACCAGGTTTATTAATAATAGGATTAATACTTTATCGAAGTTACGGCCAATATGTTATGAACAAGATATTTGGTGTTTTGTTTTTTTTAATAAGTTTGTTTTGGATTGTTAAAATTATTTTGACAATTAAGGGTGAAGCAGCTTAGGCTTATAAGATCCCAGCTTCAATTTCCATCGCAAGCCAGTGTACCGACCCCTTATAAACTGGACAGTTTTCTTAAAAAAATTGAGTAGTTTTAATTAGATTTTTATCAAAATTTATAGAGTAATTTGATTCTTTGCCTTTAAATTTTCACTTCTCACAATTAATTAATCTTAGCACTTTGCGACCCAAAGGTTCGGGTTCGAGTTCCATTTGATACTCGAACAACCCTCACTGGATAAGGCTTTCGCGAAAAATTGATACAAAAGCGTAAAACAAACCGTGCAAAATTGAGGATTTTTCGAACATATTACAGAAATAAAAAATCCGTTGATCATTAAAAATCAGCGGATTATATTTTGCGGATTTTTTAAAAACCCGACTTTATACCGCGTACGGGATACCGGTCAGTATTGAAAATCAACAAAATATAATCCATACCGTAAAACATTTTTAAGGGTAAAATGAGGGTACCTTAAATGCAATAAAAACGACCAAATCGAACCTCTTATTTAACATCTAAATGCCTACTAAAGTTAAGAAAATTGAATCTTTTTCCATGACACAAATATAAAATGGCGCTTTGCTTGTACAGGGTTTTTTCACCCTTTTGACAGGTTCCTTTTTCTCTGTTTTTTCCCAATTTCAATTTGTACATAAGTGTTAACCCTTAGTTGGAATAACAATGTTCATTTTCCCATGTATTTATTAAGGATATCAAACCAGTCTATTGGCGAAATACTGTTACATTTATTTTTTAACAGGAATATTCAGGAGATAAATAATTTAATTATGTTTCAGCAAAAAACGGTAAAGATTTTTTCGATTGTGGCAATTGTTCTATCAGCAGTCGGACTTTTGATCAGTCTGGTGGGAACTTTTGTCCTTCAGCGAGCTGAATTTAGGTTTGTATTCTTCATCGGAATTATTTCCTTGGGTAATATTATTATGGGCCAGCATTATAGGCTATCAGCTTTGTACATCTTATAAACTTGATGAGGAAGAGTACAAAAAGGTTGGTATTAGGGTGTATTTGATCATTGTGGCCTTTGTTCTTTTCTTTTTCGTTGGCCTTGTTATTGGACTTGCGTTATCGTTTATTTTATTCGCCACGTTGTGGGCACTAAAAAGAAACTATGACGAGTGGGAAAGTAGTAACTCGCTTAATGAGCCAATACCCGAACCTGATAAGGAAGTCTCTGAGATCTAGATACTTCGGTTTTACGGATCATGCTTTTGGTCGGATTGGATTAAAACGATTGAATGAATACTAAATTATCTTGTAGATTTCTACATTTATTCTTTTTGTTTGCATTTTATTCAGTCTATGGTCAAAGCGATAAATGCAAAATTTTCCAGATATTATTACATGATAGTTTAGTAGAACGTAGGTTTTACATAAATGATTCATTAAATGTGGAAATCAGAATATTTGATGAGGGTAGTATTTTGGGCACTATATTATATCAAAAAGACAATTCTATAATTTTTAATATTGTTACTGCATAGCCTTTGAAGCGGGATGGACGCTTGTAATTGACAAAATACATTTCAATATCACTATCGTCTAAGCATTCCGGGATATCCTGCGAATCTTGCCTATAACAATCTCAATCAATATGGTGCAGGGTATATGAGTATGACCCTGCAGAAATGATCATTAAATATGACCTAAAATAAGTATTATGAAATTAGCAAGCAAAGGTAAAATAAATGCAGATGGTATAATTTTCAGTAATGAGATGATCACTGAGAAAGAAGGATATGAAGCAATGCTGTATATGCTTAAAGCATTTTTGGAAAATACCGAATCCAATGACCTGACAGACATATTAAGTGGTGGAGAATATTGGCCAGTTCACAATAGGCCAGCAGATAGTGCATTTTGGGAATATTGGTTAGAAGCAGTAGATAAGGTTCGAAAAGAAGGTTCGCCGCCTTTAAAGAAATTACAATAAACAAAGTCCTCACCAGAATTCGGGGTAGGGTACATATGCAAAAGGAAACATTTGTTGTAGGCAATTAAATGAAAAATGATAAAACCTAAGTTTTTAGATTTCCTGAAGTTTTTTTTAATTAAAACTTTAATTACAAGTATATTGTTTATATCCTTTGATTCGCAAGGTTACGAAGGAAATCAAGAAACAATAATTTATACAATATTTATTGGAACAATAACCTTGATTATCTTTTATTTGATAATATTATTAGTCCAAAAGAGCGGATATAACTATGGGAGATATTATTTCATTTTTTCTTTACTGATAATTAATGAACTCTCTGGAATTATAGTAAGCTATGAGACAAATATTTTTGAGGTAATAATGACTAGGCAAAATTGGCTTATTTTATTTAAACTGTTCGATAACATTTCTTTAATTATTTCCGCGTATTTGTGTTTTATTTTGCCCTATAAAAGGGCACCTAATTAAAAAAGATTAATTTATTGTTATTACACTAGGTGCTTAAAAATCGACAAATTTGTTTTTGCGAAGATTTATATATTTTCATCACTTGCCGGTAATGCTCCACTATGTATCTTCACAAAGATTTTCCTGGCAGAACCAATCAAAAAAGACTGTCAGTGGTAAATCAGTTTCAATATTCTAGGCCCAATGGTTTCCGGGTTGACGAATATCCATATGCTTCTTCTGTAGAAGGAGGATTTTATGATGGCAGGCTTGCAAGTACATTTTATACCCCAATAGGAGAGCATACCACTCAATCAATTCAGGTAAAACGTCAGGATTTCTTATTAATCATGGAGCAGGCCACAACTCAAATTTACAACACGCTGGTGATGATAATGGATATGATGATCAAGGGAATTATGTAGGTCAAATTTTTGTACCAAATGGTCCAAATGTAATGTCAAGTGGCCGGTCCATGCAAAATAATGCCAAGGGTACTCCCCTTAATAGTTATATATCATCTCCTGAGAATCAGCAAGTGGCAAACGCCAATTCAAATACTTTGTCCATAAAGGAATCTTATATTCACAGGTTTGGTAATGATACTCCTAATTCAAAACTTCCTACACAATGATATATTTAAACCGAATTGTTATATCCGCTCTAATTATATTTCTTGGATCATGCAATGAGACATCAGTTGATACTGGTATTAATCATCTTACTAAAGACTCGAAATCTGTGGAGGTAAAATTAATAGATAGTTTGGGTACCATTATACTTTCTGTTCCTCTTCGATATGATACTCTGTTTACATGGATAGACTATTCTGATTGTGGTAAATCATGCAATCGGCAGAAATATCGTTTCCAACCAAAATTCTTAAGAATAACAAAAGAGACCGGTTGGATATGGCAGAGAGAGCCAATTGACTCTGTTGACCGTTTTACCATAAGCCATTCAGGATATTTTCCTTTTCATAACGGTGATTCAACTAAATCTCTCACTTTGCATAACCATTTAAAATCTCAACTAACTTCAGATTTGGTCAATTTGCGAATAATTTTTGATACCGTTCAAAAAATAGGCGACAGATATTTTTCAATCTTTGCAATGCAAAAATTAGATACAATACAATCAATAAAGGTAATAGCAGCTACAACAATTAAGGGTAATTTGATAAGGTTTCAGTATGAATTATTGACAAGGCAGAATGATTCAATTGCAAGAAATTTCATTAGCAACTCAATTGAACTTATTCGAACTATTCACATTAGCAAAGGAATATAGCCCTGACTAATCGAAGTTGGAAAAAACAGCCTATTATCCCTTCGAGCGCGCCGAGTGGATTTCTGCCAACGTGTTAAAATCAAAATGCATTCAGAAAAAATTAGGTAAAACGGCAGGCAACTGTATAATTTAATAGCCTTTGAGGGTTCGCCAAAGGCTTTACTTTTATTGGTCGAGGCGGAAAGATTTTTCTTCGAAAGATCTTGTAAGTGGGAGACTAAAAAGAATAACGGTCCCTCTTCAATGGTGCCGATAGATTCTCATTTAGTTTTTCCAGTATTGAAATATCCATTTAAATTATGCGATAACGTGCGCAGCGTATTTGAGAAACACATTAAATCACACGAAGAGATTGCGAATGGGTTTGGTTTTATGAACGATTATAATAACTATAATGTTTCTATATCGTTTGATATTAGTAAATCAGGAAATGTCTTTAATTTAAAATCAAAAAAATATTATGCTCAGATAGATTCATTTTGTAAACGCTAACCCCGGTTTGCAAATAAAAGTATTAAGATGAATATAATTAATTACACAACCCGATTTGTTTTTTTTGTAATATTTTCTATTCCATTTGTAAATGCGTTTGGACAAAATGTAAATTGTAAGGTTTTGAACAAAGTATTGAACGATAGTGTTGTTAGAAGAAAATTATATTTAAACGGCATCAATAAGACTACAGTAGTAATAGTAGACGAAAAAAATTATTTTAATGGTTGCGTAATTGATAGTAGTTTCAAAAAAAGTGTTGTTTTTATTCGAAAGTCAATTGTCGACGAGAAAAAAAGCGATATCGATTTAGGTGTTACTGGAATTAGTTGCAAAAATGGTATTTATAAGATTGAAATTTATCAGAAATATTCCCAGGCTTCTGGTTATTTATTATTAAAACGAAGAAACGGGGTATATATAATTACAAAATATTTTATAGGGCATTTTTAAATGTGATAGTCCGGGACACTTCTCGAGAAACTCATTATTATCCTTTTGGAGTAACGATAGCTGGGGATTCTTCAAAAGCGCTCAATACCAAATATTTCACAAATAATTTTAAGTATAATGCGAAGGAAATACAAATCAGTAATTTTCTGATGGAACAAGATTAGTAGAATATGAATGTTCCGGTCCCTTACAAACTGGACAGTTTTCTGAAGAAAGTTGATTAGTATTAATTAGAGTTTTTTAAAAATAAAAGCGCAATTCGATTCTTCGCCTTTCAATTTTTACTTCACGCAATTAATTAACTTTTAGCGCTTTGCGCATCAAAGGTTTGGGTTCGAGTTCCATTTGACACTCGAACAATCCGGGCTGGGTAAGGGTTTCGCGAAAAATTGATCCAAAAGCGTAACACAAACGTTGCAAAAAAGGAACATTTTTCGAACATATTACAGAAATAAAAAATCCGCTGACCGTTAAAGATCAGCGGATTGTATTTTGCAGATTTCTTAAAAATCTGACTTTATACCGCGTACGGGAATCGAACCCGTGATTCATCCGTGAAAGGGATGCGTCTTAACCCCTTGACCAACGCGGCGTTAACACTAAAACCCCAGAACTTTTTGCCGTTTGGGGTCTGCAAAGATATAGGCTGGCCCGATAACTTCCCAAATGTTTTTGTTTCGTAACTTTGCATCCTAAAAATCAAACAATCAAAGCTATGAGCACAGTAAAAGTTGCGATCAATGGATTCGGCAGGATCGGACGGTTGGTTTATCGGCAGATCTACAATATGGAAGGAATTGATATCGTTGCGATCAATGATCTAACCAGTCCTGCAGTCCTGGCGCATCTGTTGAAATACGATAGTGCCCAGGGCCGTTTTAATGAAGACGTAAAACATGCTGAAAATTCAATCTCTGTAAACGGGGAGGAAATAAAAATATACGCCCAGAAAAATCCCGCAGAAATTCCATGGAAAAATCATGATGTGGATGTTGTACTGGAATGCACCGGTTTCTTCGCAGACAAGGAAAAAGCGGAATTGCATCTGAAAGGCGGTGCTAAACGAGTTGTGATTTCTGCGCCAGCCACAGGAGACCTGAAAACGATCGTATTCAATGTAAATCACCATATCCTGGATGGTAAGGAAACCGTGATCAGCTGTGCTTCCTGTACGACCAATTGCCTGGCCCCGATGGCGGATACACTCGATAAAAAATTCGGTATTGAAATGGGCTTTATGACGACCATTCATGCTTATACGAATGATCAGAATACACAGGATGCGCCGCATCCGAAAGGGGACCTGCGCCGCGCCCGGGCAGCAGCACAGAATATTGTTCCGAACAGCACGGGTGCTGCAAAGGCCATCGGTCTCGTTCTTCCCCAGCTGAAAGGTAAACTGGATGGAAGTGCACAGCGCGTTCCGGTGATCACTGGTTCATTAACTGAACTGACTTCCGTCTTAAATAAGAAAGTTACTGTGGAAGAAATCAATGCAGCGATGAAAGCAGCCAGCAATGAAAGTTTTGGTTATACGGAAGATGAAATCGTGAGCAGTGATATCGTTGGAAGTCATTTTGGATCACTGTACGATGCCACACAAACCAAGGTCATGACCATTGGAGATAAACAACTGGTGAAAACAGTTGCCTGGTACGATAATGAAATGAGTTATGTAAGTCAACTGGTGCGCACAGTGAAGTATTTCGCCGGACTGATCAGCAAATAAAATCTTTTATGTAAAGTCCCGCGTTTCGCGGGACTTTTTTCATGCCACCTTAAATCATCTTGCATGTCGACCTTCTCCCAATTTAATTTCAATGGAAAAAAAGCGTTGATCCGGGTGGATTTTAACGTTCCCCTCAACGATAAACTGGAAATCACCGATGATAACCGGATGCGCGCTGCCATTCCGACGATTCAAAAAATACTGAAGGATGGCGGCAGTGTAATCCTGATGTCACATCTGGGACGTCCGAAAGACGGTCCGACAGACAAATATTCACTGAAACACCTGGTCAGGCATTTGTCCGAACTGCTCGGTGGTGCAAAGGTTTTATTTGGCAACGATTGTATCGGTGACCAGGCTTCGGTGACGGCCGGAAAGCTCCTGCCGGGAGAAGTTCTCCTGTTGGAAAATCTTCGTTTTCATAAAGAAGAAGAGAAAGGAGACGAAGGATTTGCCAAAAAACTGGCGCAGTTGGGAGATGTATATGTGAATGATGCGTTTGGGACCGCACACCGGGCACATGCATCTACGGCCGTCATTGCCAAATTCTTCCCCGGCGGTAAAAAAATGTTCGGGCTTTTGATGGAGTCTGAGGTGAAGAGTGCTGAAAAAGTATTACACGAATCCAAAAAACCATTCGTCGCCATTATCGGCGGGGCCAAAGTGTCGGATAAAATGCTTATCCTGGAAACACTTCTTGAAAAAGCTACGGATATTATTATCGGAGGCGGCATGGCCTATACTTTTATGAAGGCAGAAGGTGGAAAAATCGGAAATTCCCTTTGTGAAGACGATCGTATTCCGACTGCGCTGGATTTTATTAATAAAGCCAGTGAAAAAGGCGTTTGTATCCATCTTCCTTCCGATTCCACCATTGCGGATAAATTCGATTCGAAGGCGCAAACCTCCACAGCGCCCAGTAATAATATTCCCGACGGCTGGATGGGTTTGGATATCGGTGAAAATGCCTGTGAACAGTTCTCCAATGTGATTAAAAGATCAAAGACCATCCTCTGGAATGGCCCCATGGGTGTTTTTGAAATGGAAAACTTCCGGCATGGCACAAAATCCATTGCACTGGCCGTGGTGGAAGCAACTAAAAGAGGCGCCTTTTCGCTGGTGGGCGGGGGTGATTCTGTGGCAGCGGTTAATATGTTCGGGTTGGCCGATGAGGTGAGTTATGTATCGACAGGCGGCGGCGCGTTGCTGGAATATTTCGAAGGAAAGGAGCTTCCCGGCATCGCAGCCATAAATCAGGGATCTTAAAACTCCCCGAACTTCTTGTGCTGGAAATTGTTACTTTTAATATTCCAACAAAAAAACACAACTTATGAGTACGCGTAATATCTCGCTCATTATTATTGTAGCTGTTATCCTGCTTTTTGGCGGATGTGCCTGCAGCGGGTATAATAACCTGGTGGCAAAAGACGAAAATGTAAAGAACAAATGGGCCAATGTACAGAGTGATTATCAACGCAGAAGTGACCTCATTCCCAACCTCGTTAATACCGTAAAGGGGGCAGCCAATTTTGAACAGACCACTTTAACCAATGTCATTGAAGCAAGGGCCAAAGCGACTCAGGTGCAGATCAATGCAAACGACCTGACACCTGAAAATCTTGCGAAATTCCAGCAGGCACAGGCCGGACTGAGTGGCGCATTGGGTAGACTACTCGCTGTTGCCGAAGCTTATCCCGATCTGAAAGCGACACAGAATTTCAGGGATCTGCAGGCCCAGCTGGAAGGCACAGAAAACAGGATCAAAGTTTCACGGAACGATTTTAATGCTGCCGTTCAGGATTATAACCAGACTGTCAGAAGTTTCCCGAACAATTTTTTCGGTGGGATGTTTGGTTTCCATGCTAAATCACCCTTCCAATCTGATCCGGGTGCTGATAAAGCGCCGGAAGTGAAATTCTGACAACAGACTAAAATCCACGTGTTGAAAATTCCATTTTTTTCAAGAAAGGATTTTTTTTCCGAAGAAGAAAAAAAACAGATCGTTGATGCCATCCGGGAGGCAGAACAGCAGACCAGCGGGGAAATCCGTGTATATGTTGAAAGCAGGTGCCGTTTTGTGGATCCGCTGGACCGGGCCGCTGAAGTATTTGCTATTTTAAAAATGGGGAATACCGGCGGCCACAATGCCGTGCTGATCTATCTGGCGGTGAAAGACCGGCAGCTGGCGGTTTTTGGCGATCATGCCATTCATGAAAAAGTGGGTGAAAATTTCTGGAAAGAACAGGTCATACATATGCTTTCCCATTTTCAAAAAGATCATTATGCCGATGCAACAACGAAGGTGATCATGGATATCGGCGGCGCATTGAAACAACATTTTCCATACGACCGGCAGACAGACATCAATGAACTGCCGGACGATATCGTATTCGGCAGGTAAAAGCCATCGCGTTTCATGAAGAAATTAATATTGTCTCTGTTTGTTTTCTCCTGGCTGGTTTCGGCGGCGCAGGATATTCCGAAGGCTCCCAATCCGCCCCGACTGGTGAATGATTTCGCAAATGTGATGACCGCCGATCAGAAAGCAGAACTGGAGAGCAAGCTGGTGGCATACGACGACACGACTTCCATCCAGATCGCGGTGGTAACGGTGCCGACTACCGGAGATTACGCCATTGATGATTACGCACTCAAGTTACTCCGTGACTGGAAAGTAGGGAATAAGAAAACGAATAACGGCATCGTCATCCTGGCTGCGATCCAGGATCATAAGGTTTTTATTGCTACGGGATATGGAATGGAGGGCGTTCTCCCGGATATTACTTCCAAGCAGATTGTAGAAGATGAAATCGTTCCCAATTTTAAACAGGAAAATTACTACCGCGGTTTTGATCTGGCGGCGGATGCGATCATTAAAGCTTCCCATGGAGAATATGTGGCGCCCTCAGGGTATGACCAGCGCAAACAGCGGGGAAGCGGAAGAGGTGGAAATATATTGGGTATTATAATTTTCTTTGTCATCATCGTAATACTTATCAGCCGGGGTGGCGGAAGAGGTGGCGGCGGCGGCATGTTTAACCGCTCGGGTGTGTTGCCCTTCCTCATCGGAAATATGCTGGGCGGCATGGGCCGCGGCGGCGGCGGATGGTCCGGCGGAGGCGGCGGTGGTTTCGGCGGAGGTGGCGGCGGCTTTGGCGGATTCGGCGGAGGCAGCGGTGGCGGGGGCGGTGCCGGCGGATCGTGGTAAACCTAAAACTAATGTGCAAATATGCAAATGTGCAGATGTGCAGATGTGCACATTGAATTAATAATGAATTTAATTTATTTTTATTTTCCGATACTCCGATACGCCCATACTTTTTTAAGTTTTAAGCCTTAGGCCTTGGGCTTTCGGCTTATCGCATCATTTTATTAATATAATCAGCCTGCTCCTTGAGCCCCTGAGATACTTTCAGATCGGCAACCTGTTTCAGGTAACTATTGATGAGTTTATTCATTTCCTTTTTTTCACCGGGTGGAAAATCCTCGCTGAATAGAGTAATTACATCCACCGCTCTTTTAACCTGATCCGTATTTTTTGTTTTTGCAATTAATCCGGCAAAGAGCTGGGGCGCTTCGGCAACCTTTTGTTCACCCAAAGGAATTTTTTGAAACCCTTCGATGATCTGTTCGAAAGTTGCCGTGTCTTCTTCCAGAATGAATAAAGTAGACATCACAAAAAATAAATCTCCCCTGGC
>Ga0080027_10000073_pt1 | contig 41007 bp, 37 predicted proteins | sample OrgsoiDNA2013046_FD_70962 | JGI IMG/M metagenome (GOLD analysis project Ga0080027, IMG submission 70962) | Permafrost soil microbial communities from the Arctic, to analyse light accelerated degradation of dissolved organic matter (DOM) -... | ecosystem: Environmental > Terrestrial > Soil >... | reverse complement strand
TGCGGCGTAACCTGGAAATGTGAGCTATTGTAAATAAGCGCAATGCCCAAATGATAGAACTTGGTATCATGGTCGGGCAGGTTGATATCGTCCCTGAGCTGGGCCCGGGCCTGCAGCGAAAGAGTCAGCATGATGACAACGGATATAATCCGAAAGGAGTTTTTTTTGTTCTGCCGTAAAAGGAAAATACTCATAAGTAACAGTCAATCAATAACTTGCAGTTTTATTCGTGTACAAAAATACCTCGGGTGAACAAAAGTTTTTACTCAGGTCGGGTAATGAATCAAAATAACGGCCAAAAAGAAGAATAATTGCTGTTAAATCAGGGAATAACATTTCCTTGAACTTTTTAGAAATCTTTTTTCTGATGCGTATAAACCGGGAATAAGGTCATCCCTGACCAATTTTATTTGCTTCCGCAGTAAATAGTGCAAATTCCCTGGCTGAGTTTTTTAAGATAGCTGTTTTTGTAACCCGTTTTTTCCAGAATACCGGTAAAAAATGTTCCTTCGGGAAAGGCATTTACGGATTCATTCAGATATTTATAAGCCTCGTGATTTCCCGAAACCATTTTACCGATTCGCGGAGCAATTATCCGCAGATATATTTTATAAAAGGGTAGGAAAAATCCTTTACCCGGTTTGGAGAATTCGAGGACGACCAGTTTGCCGCCGGGCTTCAGAACACGATACATTTCTGCAAGTCCTTTTTCCAGGTTTTGAAAATTCCGCACGCCAAAAGCGACCGTCACCGCATCAAATGAAGCTTCAGGAAAACGGATGTCTTCGGCATCTCCGGATTGAAGGATGATCTGATTTTCCAGTCGGAGTTTTTTTATTTTCTTTTTGCCCAGGGCCAGCATGGCTTCGGATATGTCGATGCCTGTGACCTGCCCGGGATTCAAAATTCTTATCATCATGATGGGCATATCAGCTGTTCCTGTCGCCGCATCCAGGATGGTTTTCGGCTTTACAGTTTGCAGTTCACCGATTGCTTTTTTCCGCCATTTCCTGTCGATTCCCGCGCTAAGGAAGCGGTTGAGGAAATCATACCGGAAAGCAATCTTATTAAACATTTCTGCCACCTGCTGTTTTTTGGAAACAGCAGAATCTTTGAAAGGGACGATGGTATCGTGCTGGTATTCGGACATGGGTTGCAAAATTAAACTGTTCCGTTCAGGATACTTATAAAAACTATCCCCGGTGAAGCGTTCGGGCGGGAATCATACCTTGCAGTATGGAGATTCGCACAGCCAAATATGTAATCAGTAGTCCTTCCCACCAAACCTGTCCCGCCACCGACCTGCCGGAATACGCTTTTATTGGAAGAAGTAATGTGGGCAAATCATCTTTAATCAATATGCTGACCGATATCGATAAACTGGCCAAAACCTCGGCGGCACCGGGCAAAACCCAACTCATCAATCATTTCAGTATTGAAAGTATTGACGAAAAACGGGTTGTTTCCAAATGGTGGCTGGTTGATTTACCCGGATATGGCTTTGCAAAAGTCTCCCTGTCACAACGAAAAAAATGGGAGATCATGATAGAAGATTTTCTCAAGAAGAGGGAGACCCTGGCCCATGTGTTTTTACTTATTGACAGTCGGCATGAACCGCAAAAACTCGATCTTGAATTCGTGAACCGCCTGGGGAAATGGGAAATTCCTTTTTCATTGATCTTTACAAAAGCAGACAAGGAAAATCAACGAACCGTGCAAGCCAACGTAAAATCATTTCTTCAAAAAATGCGTGAACACTGGCAGTTCCTGCCCCGTCATTTTATTACGAGTGCAGAAAAGAAATTGGGACGGCCAGCCATTCTCCAATTGATCGGGGAGATGAATGAGGATTGGAAGAAGACAGCTGGTAAATAATTAATTCACGACTTTGTTTGCACAACTGCTGCTGGCAAAGGCTTCCGGTTTGGCTTTAAATGCAAAGCCCATTCCCAGGATATAACCCATGGCTTCCTTCAGCGCGTCATTACTCTTGAAATGCGGGTTGGTATTGATATCAGCATGCACTTCCATATCCACATTGTACAGGGTGAATAAGGGACAAAGTTCATACGCAATTTCAATACTCTTTGCAACTTCGACCAGCATGCGTTCCTTAATGCTGTACCGCGTTTTTGTTTTTTCATTATGGATGAACATGAATCCGCCATGCCCTTCCCGCAAAAAAACAATCACGGTGGCAAATTCAGTTTCTGCCCCCTTAACCTGGGAGTCGGTTCCAATGCAGACTTTCAGATGATAGCCATTTTTTGTTTCACGCCGGATGGCGTTTTCTACTTCGCGGGCAATCGGTAGTTCTATAAGGTCGCCATTAAATTTTCGCCATAGCATATGGTAATAGGTTTTTCGAATGTACCGAAAAAACATCTCAGCAAAAAAAAATATATGTTATTAGTTGAAAATCTTTTGTGAACCAGTTACGGACCCGCCAGACCACTGCAGTACTAAAATACCGGTAGATGCAGGACTGGTGCGGATTTCATTATGTCCCGTTTTCAGATTACCCTGTGTGAGTAAGCGCCCGTTGATATCAAATAGCCGATAACTGTAATTACCTGCACTGCTCAGCTCCAGTGAACCCCGATCATTCCTTTCGATTCTTATGGTATTATCGGGAGAGAGAACCGCATCCGCGGTTTTCCGGTATCCGATATAGTTAGGTGCACCGGCAATAGTGGCGGTGTCGCTTTGTATGTTCCGGGCTCCGGTGGAAGGATGACCATCCTTCCAGTCAGCCTGCTTATAAAATGGAATGCCCATCAATGGGGCCTGGTTGGAAAATATATTGCCTTCACCGCCGCTCAGTTCGGTGATCATGCTACCGTAAGAATCATATATACTCTGGTGCTGCAATCCAAGGGTATGACCGATCTGATGCGTTGCGGCGGCCGCGATAAAAGTCGGGTTATTGGAAAGTACGTTCATAAACACCCAGGCCGGCGTATCGTCGCCCCAAACAAAAGACCCGATGGCCGAAACACCTGAGACCGGTCCGTACCAACTGCCGTCGGGAGTAAAGATGATTCGGGTGCGCTGCTGAACAGGCGCTCTTTCGTATACAGCCGGATCTGTCGTGATATTCAGATTGAATAATTTAAAATGTTCCGCAATCATTTTATGGATCCAGGTGATGGATGCAGGACTGAGCCCGGATGGTTCAGCCAGGATTTTCCCATGTTCATTCCAAAGCGTTCCATCCACTTCGGCTCCGTCAAAATCCAGGTAAACCGTAGCCGGCGCCGGAGAATAGCTGTTGAGTACAGGAACCTGTGCGAATACAGTGAATTGGGTATTCAGAAGAATGGAAAGGATGATATGTGTAAAATATTTTTTCATTCTGCTACCAGGAATCTTTGTTGTGTTTCTATGAAATAATAATGTTTGTCGTTTTCAACCAGGATCATTCCGTCGGCATCGTGAAGTTTCAGCAAATGGCCGGCGTAATAAATTTTGCCTTTCGGATCCTTGTAACGGGAAATACTCAGCATGCCACCGGGGTCACTATTCACATGTATAAGCAGGGAAATAACCGAATGACCGCGGTCTGATCTGTTTTGAATTTTTCCTTCCAGCCGAAAGCCGGGTGCCAGATCCAGGGAAACGATTTCCGGGGACTGAAACAAGGCTTCCAATGCCTGGTCGCTCACTTCAATCTTATTGGAATAGGGAAGGTCCGGCGGGGAATCTTTTTTTTGCGCTGACAGCAGAAGGCTAAACAGCAGGCAAATGCCGCTTAAGATCGTTTTCAGGGTATTCATCGGACATTCAGGGTGTTGCTATCTTAAAAACGAACGAATTGCAGAGGAATTGTTCCTAATTTGGGAATTTGATCCGGAGTATACGAGAGAGAACTTGAAAATATCGTTTTAGAAATCTGAAAAGCCGGTTTTACCTGTAGTATAAACAGATGTAAATGAATTTTCAAATTTACAAATCTTCAAATTTCCAAATTAATACTGCCCCGTTCCCAATAGTACCAGCGTACAGGCTTCAAGAACCTGTATGCCTTTTTCAGAAAGCGTTTTTTCAAATTTCGGGTTTTCTGCTCCCGGATTGAAGATAACCCGGCGGGGATGCTGGGAGATAATATAGTCGTAGTAATTTTTTTGGTTTTCAGTGTTCAGGTAGACCGTGACGGTGTCAAGATCCGGGATCGGATCTGTTTCTGTCTGAACCGGAACTCCTGCCACAACGGCTGTTCTTTTTCCAACAGCAATCACCGGATGGTCGTGCTCGCGCAATCTGTTGATCGCAAGAAAACTATACCGTTCCGGATTGGAAGACGCGCCGAGAACCAGGGTTTTTTTTAAAGGCATATATACATAACAATACCGGGATCGTAAAGTTTAATCTTATTTACTTTCCAATTTAAAATTTACGGGCTGAATTTTATACGTTTTTACCGGTATGCCATCTTTTACACCCGGCACCCATTTACCCGAATCTTTAACCAGTTTAAGGGAAGCCTGGTCAAGAGAATATTCAACTGACTTTTGAATATAGGGATCTTTGACATTGCCGGTTTCATCCACTATAAAGCCGATTTGCACCTGGCCCTGAATTTCCTTATTTATAGCACGATCCGGATATTGAAGGGTATGCGCCAAATAATCGTACCATTGCTTTTGTCCTCCGGGATATTCGGATTCCTTTGAATTGGCTGTGTCCTTATCATCCATTCTCCTTCTTTCTGCCGAATGATCAACCGATTTCACCAGGCTATCTTCCACGTAATCGTACTGTCTGCTCATTTCAATACTATCCTTTGTAAAACTTTTCAGTTTATAAAAACTTCCATTTTTTTTGCCATGATCAAAAACACTTATCGAATCCAGATTTCCAACTGTATTATAGGAGAATGACCTTCCATTCAGGATTTTCCCGTCATGGTCTGCAAAGGATTGTGATTTAATCAAGGGTCCCCAGGTATAATAATAATCCCATTGCCAGTTGCTGTCTTCCTTTTCATGTATCCACAATATATATTTGGAGGAATCCAGCACGGTCTGACTCATTTTCGCGTCCATGGCATAAAACTGATTTTTATTCTGGGCGAAGGAACTTAAAAAACAAACGCTCAAACAGATGAACAGAAATGGTTTCATGTGACAATATAAAAATTTCCCGGGACATTCCCTTTTCCGGGGAATGTTTAAGATGACACCCCAAATAACCCTTAAAACCTGTCTCCATGCGTTTTCCGGATCAATGCACGCACCAGAAAAGGAAAGGGTTTCATGACACGAATGAACCAGACGGACCAGAATTTTTTTCCGAAAAATCGCTGGATAACCCGGCCGGTTTTTAATCTTTTTGCAAACTGCCGGTTCCAGTTTTTCTGATAGGTTCTTTCCATCTCTTCACGGGAAATCCGGGTATCCAGGAATGCCTGAATGGATTCGGCGGCGATTTGGGAAGCGTGTAGTGCCATGCTCATGCCATTGCCACAGAGTGGTGTAATCATACCTGCCGCATCCCCGACACAAAGAATATGATTTTCGATCTGCGTTTTTTTGGAAAAGCTGATCTGCGCAATCGTCACCGGTTGATCATACAATACAACTACTTCATTCAATAATTTCCGGAGCGCCGGATTTTCTTTTAGTATTTTTTCTTCCATAGCCGGAATCGACTGGGCGTTATTTTTCAGGTTCTGTGATACGGTGAGATAACATAAACAATATCGTTCCCCTTCAATTTTTGAAAAGCCGCAATATCCACCGGCGAAATTATGCAGTGCGATCTGATGTTCCGGTAACGTTGCTCTTACATGATATTTTACGCCCACATAGTTTTGTTCCCTGTCATCTTTCATAAATAACCGTTTCCATTTCACATCCAGGTTACTTTTTTTCCCATAACAGGCACAAACCACCCTGGCCTTAAATAATCCCATGCTGCTTTGAACCCGGTGATGGTTATCTTCAAAATGGGTGTCATATACTTTGCAGTTTTCAAAAAGATCCACGCCTTCGTCCCTTGCAATCACCGCGAGGGACGCATCCAACTTATACCGGCTGATCCCGAAACCGCCCATGGGCAGGTCACACAAAATAGATTCGCCATTGGGAGACGTGATATATAATTGATGAATTTTAGGAAGATCCAGTTCGTCCAGGGGCAGACCCAGACGAACAAGGAAATCCCAGCTTTCCATACTTATATATTCTCCGCAAACCTTATGGAACGGATAATTTTCTTTTTCAAACAAACATACCCGGAAGCCCTTTTTTGCGAGTTGAATGGAAAGCGATAATCCGGCCAGACCGCCGCCGATAACGGCCATATCATATGTTCGGTTTGTAGTCAAGAGTGAACGATGACTAACCAGCGGAAAGCCCATTTCCATTGTACGGTATAATTAGAGATCCCTGCTTTATGCAATAAATCCTCAAGTTCTTTTCTTTTAAACCCACGCAGTACAGACAATGGGCCATCGTGTTTAACCAGGTATGATTTCGAAAAGAATGAAGTTATGAACCGGATAGCATGATAGGCCATCGGATGACGATGCAGATCATTAATAAAAAAACCGGACCGGCTGTTTTCACGCATCCAGCGAAACATGTTTACAAGATCATCTTCTTTGAAGTGATGACAGAATAAAGAACAGAAAATGATATCAGGTTTTGTCTGAAAACGTACATCCCTGTAATCACTAACCAGGAAACACACGGGTTTTTTCCATCTGGTTTTTTCAGCCACCCCGATGCAATCCGGATTGATATCTATACCAGTAAATGAAATTCCTGCATACTGATCGCCCGCTTTCCTCTCAATGGCTTTCAAATTATCGCCGCCGCCACAGCCGATCTCACAAATATGGATTTGCCCTTCCCTTTTTGCGAGCCGGGTAAATCCTTTCCAGGTAATGGCATGGCCACCGAGTTGTTGATTGATGATGCCCAGTTCATACATGTTCCGTTGGATATCCGCCGCAGGGATATTGGGCAGATCCAGCAATTCAAGTCTGTTTGCACGAATCGAAAAATCCATAAATTCAATTATAACTTTTGGCCTTACGCTTTGGGCTTTAGGAAGGAATATAAAGGATTCAGCAACCTGCCCCGACGATAAAGGTTTCCATCGTTAAGCCCGGGCCAAAAGCAGCGGCAAATATTTTTTGATCCTGTGATTTATGCGGCCGGGATAAAATTTCTTTCAAAACAAACAGGATGGTGGGAGAAGACATGTTCCCATATTCCTTCAACACCTGATAGGAGGAGTCCAGTTTTTCTTTTGGCAGGGATAGGCTTTTTTCAATCGCCTCCAGAATTTTTCTTCCCCCGGGATGAATGGACCAATCCGTGATCTGTTCGCGGGAAATGCCATGTTTGGCCAATGCGTGGTTTACCAGCTTTTCAAAATCTTCTTCAATCAGCGCGGGTACATAACTCGTCAACGTCATAGCAAACCCTGTGGAAGATAATTCCCATGACATATCCTGTTTTCCTTTCGGCATAACTTCACCATAAAACCCGAGTAACGGAAATCCCCTTGCTTTGTCCCCATCGCCCGTTACCAGCACAGCAGCCGACCCGTCTCCGAAAAGTAAACTGGAGGTAATATTATCCGTCGTGGCCTGTTGTTGAAAATGTAATGTGCAAAGCTCTGTACAAACGATGAGTACTTTGGCTGCGGGATCAGAATAGCACAATGTGTCAGCAAGTTTGAGTGCATGGATCGCCGCATAGCATCCCATAAAATTGACGGATGTCCGGAATATGTTTTTTGGCAGATCCAGTAACTCCATCAGCTGTAAATCAAGTCCTGGCGCGCTCAAACCCGTACAAGTCACGGTTATCAGGTGGGTGACTTCCATCAGGTCAGTCTGGTTCCCGAGACAGTTCCGGATGGCTTTCGCGGAGAGATCAACAGCATGCCGGTTAAAGATCTTCATCCTTTGTTCAATGGATGGAAAGGGTTCCAGATTTTCGGCGGGGGGATAAAAGGTCCAGTCATCCGGCTCCCGGCTATAGTCCGACAAGACAGAATACCGGCTGGAAATACCACTCTGATGATATAGAAATTTCAGTGTCCGCCTCTCTTTTTCATTGAAAGCATAAATCCGGCTCATGAAGCGCAGAATTTCATCCTGATCGTGTTTGAATTGTGGAACGGCTGTCCCGATGGATCTGATCTGGCTCAATAGGTTAATTTAATATGATTAGATGTATTGCATCAGGAATACAAGAATAAAGCCAACGCTGGTGCAACAGGAGGCGATCAGGTTCATTCGCATCGTATGACCGAAATCGGCCCTGGAAGAATTTCGCCAGACTTGTATGGCCCATACCATAAAGTATACGAGAACTGGGAGCATACAGGTTGTAAAAACTAAAAATTCTTTTATTTCCAGGGATATCAGAAGGAAATAAGCCAGCACGACAAAGGCCATCGCATACAAAATACCGCAAAATATAAATGTACCCCGGATGCCCAGCTTCGCACTGATCGTTTTAACACCGTCTTTGGCATCTGTTTCGTGCTGGTATATCTGGGTAAGCGGATAAAATCCGCCGATCAGCAGCGAAGCAGAAATCATTCCCAGGGCAGGTACATGAAGTGTTAATAATGGATGGGATCCATGGTAAACCATAAAAAAAATCAGCGCACCCTGGCATATCACGACAGTAATAAAGCCTGTGAGCGGATACTTCTTCAAACGGATGGACCTGGCGCTATAGGCCCGGGAAGCCAGGATATATATCGCGGCAGCAAATACAAAATAAACGCTGATGAACAGGCCCAGGAGAAGTGCCCCTGCGTCCATGGCCAGACTCACATAGAGAAGCTGGCGGGTTGGCGGCAGCGGCGCTTTCACTCCACCAATACTTCCCTCATCCCGGTCCATATAACTGTTAAAACCATTACTGGACGGATATATTAATATATGTATGATAAAAAAGATGAGCAGGGCCCTCCAGAAATCGGGCCTGACCACCTGACTTAGGGCAAACCAATAGACGGGCATGAGGAAAAATGAAAAATGAAACCGGAGCAATTGAATTGTGGATCGCTGAATCATCTTTTCAAAAGGAATTAACCGAACACGAAGAAAAAGGTAAGGAACTTACCCGAATAAAATGGTTTGGATCCGGGCCGAAGGCTGCTGCGATTCAATGGGCCGACTACATGAAAACCCTTAGTTTTTTCCTTTCACTGGAAATCCATCCCGTCCCGGGAAAAAATATTGGTTTTAAAGCGTTGAATTACAATGTTTAATGTAGTGGTACAGATTTCGTCTTGGAGAGGGTGGCTTAATCCATATTTATGAAAACCGTTTTTATTACAAGAGCGTTTGTGATCCTGCTCCCCGGAATATTTTCATCATTTTTGATGAGTGCCCAGGTTGCGTCCTGGTCCTTCAATAATATCCTAACGGGAACCGGGTCTGCCAATACTACTGCAGGGAATGCTTCTCTTGGAAGCACGATCGCAGCGGGTGGTGCCTTTAACGGAGGAACGGTTTATTACGGAGAAGGCAACTGGCCGGCTGGCAGCATTGACCTTAATGCCTACCTTGAATTTTCAATTACACCCACAGCAGGTCACACACTAACTATTTCATCTCTGGTTATGCAGATCCGCAGAAGCACTACGGGTACTGCTGGTGGCGGACCGAACACCTGGTCCCTAAGAAGCAACCTGGATGGCTTTGCCTCAGATATAACAAGCGGCATACTCACCATGAACAGCACACCGGCGACAACGGTCAGTTTAGGTGTGGCGTTCATGAACCTGCCTTCAAAAATTATTTTCCGACTGTATGGCTATAACGCGACGGTATCCTCCGGCGGAGGTCTGAATCGTTTTGTATATGATGATATCCAGGCGGGTGGTTCAACCGTTTTGCCGATCACGTTTGATTATTTTAATGTGAAAGCTTCCAACCAGTCAGCTGATATTTCCTGGAAACTGGGTGGAGAAGGAAATCTTTCTTCCCTGAATATCGAGCGCTCTTCCGATGGAAAAAACTTTGAACTGATAAAACAGTATAGCAGAAACCAGCTGAATGCGGAAACATCTTTTGACTATGTGGATGAACTGAATAATCCATCCGGAACCTACGCTTATCGTATTCAGATGATATCACAGGACGGGATCCTTACTTATTCATCTGTTCAAACGATTTCATTCGATTCCGGAAAAGGGTTCCAGTTACAGGGTCTTCAATCTGATAACAGCAGTAACGTACGATTCCGTTTAACTACTGAAAAACCGGGCAACTATGTTTTCAGTTTATTTAATATGAATGGAAATAAAGTGGCAGTGAAATCGGTCCAGCTGATGGCCGGAACACAGACCATGCAAATGGATAACAGGCCTCTTAAATCCGGCATCTATATCCTGATCGGAGAAAATGGAAATCAAAAAAGCAATACCAAAGTAATGGTATTCTAAACGACTTATATTGGACGGCTAAATTAGCATTCGCAGGGGCTCCTCCAGGAGCCCTTTTAGCGTTTGCAGAAAGGCGGCACCGGTGGCCCCGTCCACAACACGATGATCGCAGGTCATAGTTAATTTCATCACATTGCCGGTAACGATTGCGCCGTTTTTAACGACGGGGATCTGTTGAATAGAACTTATCGCTAAGATACAGGCATCAGGCGGATTGATAATGGCAGTAAATTCATCAATGCCAAACATGCCCAGGTTGGATATCGTAAATGTGCTTCCTTCCCAGTCGGCCGGTTGTAATTTTTTGTTTTTAGCCCGCGCAGCGAAATCTTTTACTTCGCCGGAAATCTGCGAGAGTGATTTGCTGTCGGCAAAGCGTACGACAGGAACCAGTAAGCCATCTTCAACAGCAACCGCAACACCGATATTCACGTGATGATTCACACGAATTTTATCTCCCATCCAGCTGCTGTTTACGGCCGGATGTTTTTTCAAAGCCAGGGCAGTTGCTTTCAATACGAAATCATTGAATGATATTTTAACCGGAGAGGTTTCATTGATCCTGGTGCGGCTACTGACGGCCTGGTCCATATCAACCGTAATGGTCAGATAGAATTCCGGGGCGGAAAATTTAACTTCTGCAAGCCGTTTTGCAATCACCTTGCGCATTTGAGAAACGGGTACATCGTCAAAACTGACCTGTCCGGCAGGCGCTGTCTGAACCTGAGCCGCTTTTTGCGCTGCGGGCGCGGAAGCGACAGGTGAATATTCTGCAACATCTTTTTTTATGATCCGTCCATAGTCCCCGCTTCCATGAAGTTGGGAAAGATCGATTCCTTTTTCAGAAGCCAGTTTCTTTGCCAGCGGAGAGGCCTTGATCCTGCCATTGAGTGCATTCGTATCAGCGGCGGAAGCTGTCGGATCCTTTGATGCGGCCGGCTCCGGTGCTGCTTTTGAAGCTACGGGTTCGGTGCTAACCGGCGCAGCTTGGGATCCTTTATTTTTTGCAGCTTCTACGATCTGCTGCACGTTTACTTTTCCTTCTTCCCCGATAATAGCCAGTAAATCATTTACTGCGATCTTCTGACCTTTTTCGGCACCGGTGAATAATAATTTTCCTTCCTTATAACTTTCGAGTTCCATAGTTGCCTTATCGGTTTCAATATCGGCTAGTATATCTCCTTTTTTTACAGCGTCCCCAACTTTTTTATGCCAGGCTGCAATCACGCCATCGGTCATCGTATCGCTGAGCCTTGGCATAAGGATCACTTCCTGCATGGAAGTCAGATCGAGGGCCGCTGTGTTACCAGATGCCTTTGCCGGTTCGGCAGGCTTAGGCTGCTCAGCCGATTTATTCTGTTCAGCCGGCTTTGGCGCCTGAGCGGCCGGTTTGACAGATCCTCCTTTTACCAGGCTGCTGATGTCTTCTCCGGGTTTCCCGATGATGGCCAATAAATCGTTCACCTGGATCTTTCCTCCTTTATCAGTTCCGGTAAATAAAAGAGTGCCATCCTTATAACTTTCCAGATCCATAGTCGCCTTATCGGTTTCCACCTCGGCGAGCAGATCGCCTTTTTTTACCGGGTCACCTACTTTTTTATGCCAGGCAGCAATCACACCTTCCGTCATTGTATCGCTAAGTCTCGGCATTAAAATAACTTCAGCCATAAAACTCGATAATTTAAAATTTTGGAACTTCGAAATTAAGGCAAAAACGTGAAATGAGACGGCCGGCGCGGATCATACTCTTTGAAGCACAGGAATTTCTTTTACGTTTCCCGTGCGTTTGAGTACTCCCCAGTTCTGCAATTCTCCCTTAATGGCTCTCCGGAACGATTTGAATAATACGTACCATAGTAACCAGCGCCAGACCAGCCGCTGGGGGATCAGCCAAATCAGCTTGCTCAATTTTTCTTTTTCAAAGCTAAATGCCAATATAGCTACTCCAAGATCTACCAGCAAAAACACCAGATAATATTTTCCGATTTTTGCCGCATTTCCGAATTTCAGCCCGATCAGCATGATCACATCAGCGAGGGGAATGATCGACGGAATAATATATTGAAAGAGCAGGATATTCGGTAAGGCAATCCAGCCAAGCGCCTTGTTACGGGTACTGAAAAGCATATCCCTGTTTTTCCAGAAAGTCTGCATGACACCGAAACTCCACCGGAACCGCTGTTTGATAAACATTTTAACGGTTTCAGGTGCTTCGGTCATCGCGATGGCTTTGTTCTCATTTTCGATGATATAATTACAGCGGAGCATGCGAATGGTCAGATCACAATCTTCGGCAAGGGTATCGGTTGTAAAACCACCGGCTTCTTCAATGGCCGCTTTGCGGAAAGCGCCAATGGCTCCGGGAACGACGGTGATGGCATTTACATAGGCAAATGCTTTGCGGTCGAAATTCTGGCTGCTGATATATTCAATGGACTGCCAGCGGGTGAGCAGGTTGACGGTATTGCCCACTTTTACATTACCGGCTACGGCGCCCACTTTTTTACCGTTATGATATTTGATTTCACCGAAATGCATCATGAGCTTGGACACGGCATCAGAAAGCAGTTTGGTATCCGCATCGATACAGATCACGAATTCCGCTTCTGATTCCTGGATGCCAAAGTTCAATGCAGAAGCCTTGCCCCCATTGATTTTGCTGAAAACACGCACCCGCGGGTTTCCCCGGAAAGCATGATTTACTTTTTTATATGTACCATCCTTACTGCCATCATCCACAAAAATAATTTCGAACCTCGGATAATCAGTTCTCAGCAAATTTTCGATTGAACTGACGGCATTCACTTCTTCATTAAATGCCGGAACGATAATACTGACGAGGGGTGCTCCCGTACCATCCGGTTTCCAAAATGGTTTTAAGCCAAAAGCTTTCTCCCAGCGATGCTGCTTGCTGGCGAACACCGCCATAAAAAGAATCCGGAAAAGAGAAAGTATGATAAATAAAATGAAGACTGAAGTCAGCACGTGACTGCCGAGGTAGGCCGACATGGCCAGGAAATAATTTAACTGCAAAAGATAGTATCCGCTCCCTTTGGGAACAGGAGGCATCAATTCTTCTTTTTTCTTTCCCAGCAAATCAGCGATGGTAGTAAAAGTATATCCTCTTTCCTTGAAATAATGTATGATGCGGGGCAGCGCCTCAACCGTCGCTTCCCGGGTATCACCGCCGGCATCGTGGAGAAGAATAATATTGCCACTCAGATTCTGATCGGTCATGATTTGTTTCCGGGCGATGACCCTGGCTACGATGGTATCTGCAGATGTTCCGGGCAGCCAATCCTCCGGATCAATGGATTCTCCGATATCCAGGTAATTATGCTCCCGCGCAATCGCCACCGGGATCAATTCTTCTGCTTTGACCGGTTCAAAATCGGCATTAAAAGGGGCACGGAACAAAACGGTGGAATGACCCGTGATGGCTTCTATCAGCAAACGCGTGGCATCCATTTCAATGACCGCGCGCTTCCGGCTTACCTTGGCAATATTGGGATGTGTGAATGTATGGTTCCCGATCTCATGACCTTCCCGGTAAATTCTTTTTACGATCGGAATATTATTCTCCGCATTGATACCTACCAGAAAAAAAGCAGCCGGCACATTTTCCCTGCTGAGGATGTCCAGTATCTGGGGTGTATAAATAGGATCCGGTCCGTCGTCAAAAGTCAGCACCAGTTTCTTCTTATCCTTGGTACCGTATTTCCTGGCCACCCATTTGGACGGAAGGTGATCATATACTTCTTCAGAAATCAACAGTTCGGCGGTATCCAGTTCCGGAGTGATTTGTCCGCTCGTCGGACCGCCGATCACATCGAGTACTTCTCCTTCCCCCGAATAGGCGGGCGTTTCATCCAACACCATGGTTTTAACCGTGGAGAACAAATGGAAATCAAAATTTCGCAGACTGTTTTTACTCATGTCGTGGTCATAAAAATCCCACATGCGGGGATCTTCACTTCCGAGCCGCCAAAGAGCTACGCCGCCGAGTCCGGATTCATCTGCAAAACGCATGGAATTGAATGTAGTCGCCGCATCGGTGAATTGCACCTTATGCGGAGCGCCATCATCCCCATCATAGGTGAAGTGCAGGTTATAGGAATCGTTATCAAAAATAATTTTGCCATCATAACTGAGGGCCAGGGTCAGCGCGTCCTGGTAGGTGATCGGTTTAACAGAAACGACTTTGTCATTATCATCCAATTTCCAGTCATACCCAAATCCGGCTACGGCAAGGATGAGTTTACCCGAAGGAATTTTTTTTATGGCGTCATCCACTGCACCTTCAATCCATTTCTGGTGACAAATTGGCCCGGGACCTGTTCCATCTGAATACTGATCATATGCCATGAGAATCACATAATCGTTATATTCAGAGAGTTCTTTAAAATTATAATCCTGGTTGAAAGGTTGTACATCCTGCGAAACCAGTAATCCTTTTGCGTGCATTTTTTCATACAATGATTTCTGAAATTGCACCAGCACTTCATTCTTCTTTTCCTGAAGCTCTTCAAAGTCGATATTGATTCCGTCGAGTTTATATAGTTCCAGATACTTAATAATATCACTGATAAGACGGTCCTTTTTTCCCGGGGTGTTCAGAATCCGGTGAACCACGTCGCCACGGAAAATAGCACCGATATTATTGGTCAGCAGGGGAACCACTTTAACCCCCGATTTGTTCATGATTTCCAGCGCCTTCTGGTCTATATTTACCTTGAGGGTATCAGCAATGGAATCCAGGGAGAACCATTCCGGCAACACCATATTCAGTCTTGAAATATTTTGTTCAAGCGAGGTGAATGAGGTTGATGACCAGTTCACATAAAAACCGGCGCGTACGCCGGCAGAAAATTTCTTAAAGGAGTAAAAACTTGAATCCGCCTGTACAATTACGCCATTTCTTTTCTTGAAGTGTTTAGGAATGGGATATCCGCCCGCTTTGTACGCAACTTTTTCATTGATGTATTTCCGGAACCCCCCAAATTGTTTACCGATCTTGCTTTTATTAAAGAGCCAGCTCGAACTGTCGAGTAATGCAGCTTTTTCCTGAGCGCCAAAATTTGGAAGCGAGGGGGTGTATACGCGGGTTAGTGTAATAATAATGGTAACAACTGCCAGTACAACAAAAAGTGCAATAAGCCGGCTGCTCCAAATAAAACGCGACCAACGGGAAGAGGAGCTGGTTTGAAATACCTGGTTCGTAGAATTTCCTGGCATAAGAATTTGTAAAGATCCTGCGAATCAACGGCTAAGCAAAATCAGGGGGGTCAAATTAGAGGATTTTTAGCATTTGACGGTAAATGATTTGCGCCGGATTTGGTGTCAATAGTCGAGTTCCAGTTTTAATTTGTCCTTTAACTCCTTCACAAGGGGATACATGTCAACGATTTGCTGAAACTGTTCTCTTTTGCTCCATGTTTTTTCCAAATGCACATGGTCCTGCGACTGTTCACGGATATTAACAGAAAATGAAATGTTTTTGTTCTGAAACCGTTCCTGGAGCAGATCGGAGAGTTTTCTTTTTTCCTGTTCAACAAAACGATGCTCCAGGTTATTGTTCGTAAGGATTTCAAACCGCTGTTCATCCAGGATACGGAGTTCAGCGCCCTCAAAACTCTGGGCAGCGGAATTTTTGTTTTTTTTAAGATCTGCCGTAAACTGATTCCATACTTCCATCAGCAGGGAAAGCTCCAGGGATTTTAATTCTCCGGATCCGGCGGCCGTTTTACGGTTCACAACTTCCTGCCGGATTTTGGAAAGCGCCCCGAAGCTGGTTGCCGCATTTGCTTTTGCCTCTTCAATGATCAATTTTGGGCCCTGTTCCGATTTGGAAACCGGTTCTGTTTTTTTTATTACCGATTCCGACTTGTCTGATGCTGATTTTTTTTCTTTGATTTCAAGAGGAGCTATCATTCTGTAAGCTACCGGCTTCACGGTTTCGGTTCCCTTTTTCTTGTCAGCCAAACCCTGTGACAGGTGCAATGCCTGGTTTAAATAGGCCAGTTTGATCAGGGCCAGTTCTACGTGTAATCTTTTATTTCTGGCAGCTTTATATTGGAGTTCTGATTCGCTCAGGAGATTTAAGGCACTGATGAGGTAAGAGGCATCAACCGCCTGCGCCTCGTCCATATATTTTTGTTTGAAATCCTCCACCACGTCGAGGAGCCGGGCTGCCTTTTCGTCTTTGCAGATCAACAGGTTCCGGATGAATTCTGCAAATCCGTTCAATAATAAATCACCTTCAAATCCTTTGCGGTTTATTTCATCAAAGATCAGCAGGGCATCGGATAATTGTTGATCGCGGATGGCCGCCAGCAATTTAAAGTAATATCCGGCATCCAGGATGTTGAGGTGATCAAGGGTGTCTTTATAAGTGAGTTTTCCATCTGAAAAACTCACCATCTTATCCATAATACTGAGTGCGTCGCGCATGCAGCCTTCACTTTTCTGTGCAATAAGTTCCAGAGAAGATTTTTCGGCGGGTATTTTTTCTTTTTCGCAGATCTCCAGCAAGTGATCCATGATATCCTGGTTGGTGATTCTTTTAAAATCAAACACCTGGCATCGGCTGAGGATCGTAGGCAGAATCTTGTGTTTCTCTGTAGTGGCAAGGATGAAAATGGCATAAGGCGGGGGCTCTTCCAGTGTTTTCAGAAAGGCATTAAAAGCCGAGGAACTGAGCATATGCACTTCATCTATAATATACACTTTATATTTCCCGGGCTGCGGTGCAAAACGAACCTGTTCAACCAGTGAGCGGATATCGTCCACCGAATTATTACTGGCGGCATCCAGTTCGTGAATATTGAGAGAAGTGCCCTCTTGGAATGAAATGCAGGAATGACAGACGTTACAGGCTTCTCCGTCAGATGCGGGATGCTCACAATTAATGGCTTTTGCCAGGATGCGTGCACAGGTTGTTTTGCCTACACCCCGGGGGCCACAAAATAAAAAAGCGTGGGCAAGTTGTTTATTGCGAATGGCATTTTTTAGCGTCGTCGTGATATGCGTTTGTCCAACGACGGTTGAAAAAAGTTGTGGTCTGTATTTTCTGGCAGAAACGATGAATTTGTTCATAAACCTAAACCTCCGGAATCTTTTCGCTGCAATAATAATAAAGTTTTAGAAGATGGGGTGTCTTTTAAATTCGATCGTCCGGTCGAAAATATAGCGATACGTTCTTAGCTTTCTGCTTGGGTAGGTATCCGCCATGTTCCTGATCAGGTTGATCATTTTAGGATTGAAATCTCCTACCCACTGCATTTCATATTCTGTGTATGGAAGAATAAGCACCATCTTTCCGGTTTCCGCGATCAGGTAAGAATCGATGCCCTTTCCCTGATATTCAGGCACGACACCAAACACGAGGCCGGTAAATTTTTTATTTTTTTTCGTTTTCACCAGCCATAAAAACTTCAGTTTTTGCAAAAGACCGAATTTTCCATTCAGGTACTTGAACCACTGGTTCAGGTCCGGAATATTGGCAAACATCGCGATGGGTATGTCGTTATGATACGTGAACCAGATCAGACGTTCCTCCATAAACGGTTTCATTTGTTTGAACAGCTGTTTCACCTGATCCAATTTCATTTGTTTCATGCCGCCATGACCCGCCCAGGCTTTATTATAAACTTCTGTAAAATAGCCGGCATAGAGATCCAGGTTTTTTTTACTGATATGGGCCGCCCGGTAAGCCGGGTCTGATGCAATGAAGGCATGCCGGTCCATAAGTTTCTTGCTGAATGGTTTTTTAGGATCCATGCCAAAACAGATCTGTTCAAAAAAAACCTTAAACCCATAATTTTCAAACAAAGCCTGATAATAGGGAGCGTTAAAATTCATCCGGTACAAGGGCTCATGAAAACCTTCGGAAACCAGGCCCCACCAGCTGTCCCGTTCGCCGAAATTTATGGGTCCGTCCATGGCACCCATGCCCCGCTGCAGCAACCAGTGCCTGGCTACGTCAAAAAGCCTGTCCGCCGCATCCTGATTATTCGTACAATCAAAAAACCCGATCCCCCCAACGGGAAATTCATCTCCTTTGGTTTTATATCGTTTATTCACGAAGGCGGCAATCCGGCCCAGCCGGCGGCCCTCATCGTCCTTAAGGATCCATCGCGCGGCTTCGCCATGACGAAAGGCTTTATTTTTTTTTGGGTCGAAAACCTCTTCAATGTCCTTATCCAGCGGTCGTATATAACCCGGCAGTCCGCCCAGAATATCCACGTTCACGTTTATGAATTCACGGGCGCCTGCACTATCCTGTACCTGTACTAATTGCATGAAAATGGGATTGACAGCGGTAAAAATACTTGGTTTTTCATTTCGGAATTCCGGGTCCGGACACTTACCTTTGCAGCCGATTTTAAAGTAACTTTTTTAAATAACCTTTATGCCAAATGCAGGCAAGATTAAACAAATTATCGGTGCCGTTGTAGACGTACAGTTTGGAGACAAACTTCCGGAGATTTACAATGCCCTGGAATTGAAAAAACCAGGGGGAGAAACCCTCGTTCTGGAAGTACAGCAGCATCTGGGTGAGGATAGCGTTCGTTGTATCGCCATGGATGGCACCGAGGGACTGATCCGCGGCCTCGAAGTACTCGATACCGGCATTCCGATTTCTATGCCTGTTGGGGATGCCATCAAGGGCCGGTTATTCAATGTTACCGGGGATCCGATCGATGGGTTACCTCCTGTTTCCAAAGTAAACGCGAGACCCATTCACAGTAAACCACCAGCTTTTGAAAATCTCAGTGTAAGCACCGAGATCTTATTTACGGGTATCAAAGTCATTGACCTCATTGAGCCTTACGCGAAAGGGGGAAAAATCGGATTGTTCGGCGGGGCCGGTGTTGGTAAAACCGTATTGATCCAGGAGCTCATTAATAATATTGCCAAATCATACGCGGGTGTTTCTGTGTTTGCCGGTGTGGGGGAACGTACGCGCGAAGGAAATGACCTGATGCGTGAAATGATTGAAGCCGGGATTATGAAATACGGCGACAACTTCAGGCACAGTATGGAAAATGGCGGATGGGACCTGTCCAAAGTAGACCTGAAAGAACTGTCTGAATCCAAAGCAACTTTTGTATTCGGACAAATGAATGAACCCCCCGGAGCCCGCGCCCGGGTGGCCCTCAGTGGACTGACTATCGCTGAATATTATCGCGATGGAGATGGAAAGGGACAGGGACGCGACATTTTGTTTTTCGTGGACAATATCTTTCGTTTCACACAAGCGGGCTCCGAAGTATCTGCCCTGCTCGGACGTATGCCTTCGGCTGTAGGTTATCAGCCGACCCTGGCAACGGAAATGGGACTGATGCAGGAAAGGATTACGTCAACAAAAAACGGATCGATTACGTCTGTGCAGGCAGTGTATGTTCCTGCGGATGACCTCACCGATCCGGCGCCTGCTACTACTTTTGCTCACCTGGATGCGACGACGGTGCTGGATCGCAAAATTGCGGATCTCGGAATTTATCCGGCGGTGAATCCCCTGGATTCAACTTCCCGAATCCTGACCCCGAAGATCGTGGGAGACGCTCATTATGATTGCGCTAACCGGGTTAAACTCGTTTTGCAACGATATAAAGAATTACAGGATATTATCGCCATTCTCGGGTTGGATGAATTAAGCGATGAAGATAAACTGATCGTTTTCCGTGCGCGTAAAGTGCAGCGTTTCCTTTCACAACCCTTCCATGTGGCGGAAGCGTTTACCGGCCTGAAGGGCGTGCTGGTGCCGATCGAAGAGACCATTCGCGGATTCAATATGATCATGGATGGAGAGGTGGATGATTATCCCGAAGCTGCATTTAACCTGGTAGGCACGATTGATGATGCTATGGAGAAGGGTAAAAAATTAATGGCTCAGGCCCAGGGCTAAAAAACAAATGTGAAAGTGAGAAGATGTGAAAATATGAGAATACTTCCACACTCTCACACTTTCATACTTCCATACTTGTTCTTATATGAATTTAGAAATACTTACACCGGAAAAAAAGCTTTTTAGCGATGAGGTATACGGCGTCCAGCTTCCCGGCGTATCCGGATCATTCGAGGTGCTGGATAGACACGCGCCGCTGGTAAGCGCTTTGAAAAGCGGCCGCATCAAGGTTTTAAACGACAAGACGCATACTTCTTTTTTTGAGATCCGCAGCGGATTTGTGGAAGTGTTGGAAAACCGCGTGACGGTTTTGGTAGAAGGCGCCAAAGCGGTATAACATATTAACCGTACATCGTATATCGTATATCGTATATCGTATGTCGTTAATCGTTTGTCGTAGTTCACAATCCATAACCCATAACTCAAAGCTCTTGGCTCCCCGGTTAAAACAATCTAATTTAATTGCGGATCGATAGGGAAATTGATCATCATCAGATAATTGCCACCCAGGTGGCGGATGGCATCTTTCCAGATTTCATCGGCTTTTTTGTGAAAAATGAGTTTTTGGTTTGCTTTGGCCGGCAGCCAGGATTTTTCCTTCAACTCGTCTTCCAGTTGACCACCCGCCCAGCCAGAGTAGCCGATATAGAAGCGGATCTTCGAAGTCTTTATTTTCCCCTTACGGATGAGTTCCAACGCTTCTTCAAAGTTCCCTCCCCAGTAAATGCCGTCAATCACCTGGTACCCTCCCTCGATCAGTTCGGGATACTGATGAAGAAAATGAATGGTATCCGTTTGAACCGGACCGCCGAAATAAACAGGGATTTCCAGGTCATCCGCGTTATTCACCAGGTCTTTTAAGCTGTATTCGTAGGTTTTATTGAGCAAAAAACCAAAACTTCCCTCACTTTGGTGTTCGCAAAGGAAAATGACCGATCTTTTAAAATTGGGATCTTTTAGAAACGGGTCAGCGATCAGCAAGATACCAGCCGCGGGACTGTCCATATCGTAAATTAACTAATCTGAAGCATAATTGTTTAATAAATTTGCCCGCTGTTTAAGGCTGGCCTGGTTTCAATTCTGTTTAAATTCTAGTCTTCTTGAAGAAAAATTTTACCATCATTTTTATTCTTATCAGTGTTTCCCTCGTGGGCATTATCTATATCCAGTGGAACTGGATAACGACCATGGTGGAAAACAAAGAGGAAGAGCTAAACCATAAACTGAACGATGTTACAACCGATGTTTTTCGTGAACTGATTGAATATAAAAAGACGGCTCTTTCAGGCAGTCAGTTGCTTCGGTCACCTCAGGGATTCGGATTTAGGCCCTCGGAACAGTTTATGCAGGAGCTCATGAAACCCACATTGATTTCCCAGCAGTTCAGCTACCAGCAAATGTCGGATTTACTTCGAAAGTGGTTTAATTACCGGGGCTTAAAAGACACCAGATTTGAGTTTTGCATCTTTTCGGGTGGCAACTTCAGCTCTTCCATATTTTCAAGTACCAATGAATTAAAGTCGCCAAACTATTTTAATGCTTTCACGGATACTATACATAACCTCCGCACTTTTTTGCCGCTCATCTCCAACACCATGGAACTCGGTGGCCCCGAACCCATTGAGACCCTCTCTATCGTGGTACCGGATTATAAATCGGTCGTTATGAAACAAATGCGGTGGATGATATTCGGGGTCATATTTTTTACACTCATTATCATCTCTGCCTTTTTTGTAACGGTAAGAACCTTATTGATGCAGAAAAAACTCAGCGAGATAAAAAATGATTTTATAAATAATATGACGCATGAGTTTAAAACGCCGCTGGCAACCATTTCGCTTGCCGTGGATGCCATGCGGAATGAAAAAGTGGTATACGACCTGGAAAAATCTGCCTATTTCAGCGGCATCATAAAAGAAGAAAATAAACGGATGAACAAACAGGTTGAAACCATTCTGCAGGCGGCGCTGATCGACCGCCAGGAGCTGCAACTCAAATTGCAGCCGTTGCACGTAAATGAAATTGTCCGGCGGGTGATGGATAATTTTAAACTGCAACTGGAAGAAATTCATGCCAACGTGATCCTGCAACTGGAAGACGGCTATGATATGGCTAACGCGGACGACGTGCATTTCACAAACCTGATTTCAAACCTGATCGACAATGCAATTAAATATTCGCGCGATAAATTAATGATCCGGATTCAAACGCAACGAACCGGAAAAAACATCTCTATCCGGATAGAAGACAATGGAATCGGGATGAGCAAAGAAACCCAACGTCGCATTTTTGAAAAATTTTACCGCGCGCACACGGGTAACGTACACAATGTAAAAGGATTTGGGCTGGGACTGAGTTATGTGAAATCAGTTGTTGACGCCCACAACGGACGCATTAAAGTAGAAAGCACCCTGGGCAGGGGTACCACTTTTATATTGGAAATACCAATGATCAGGCAGGAAAAAAGTATAACGCTTGACGCGTAATGCAGCATCACCCAACTTCAGATACGGCACACATTAAGGCATGAACAAACATCCGTCCCCGTAACTCAGAAACCGGTAATTATTTTCTAACGCAAACGAGTAAACGCTTTTCCACGCGGGTCCGATAAAGGCTGCAACAAGTAATAATAATGTCGAATGGGGCTGGTGAAAATTGGTAATGAGCCCGCGAGCGATTTTAAATGAATATCCGGGCACGATGAACAACCTGGTTTTTGCAACCAGTGTCTGACCGGGCTGGCACCGGATCCATTCCAACAGAAAATGCAATGCGTCTGCTACCGGTATTTCCGGGATTTTCTGATATGGATACCATTGCTCCAGGACCAGGTCCGCGGCAGCCATATTTTTTTGACGGCTGATCTGTAATCCAAACCAGTAAAGCGTTTCCAGCGTTCTCAAGGAAGTGGTACCAACGGCAATTACCGGTTCCTGTAAGAAGGAAATTAGTTTTTCGACGGCTGCGGCAGAGATTTTTATAAATTCTTCATGCATATGGTGCTCGGCTATTTTATCCGTTTTTACCGGCATAAAAGTTCCCGCTCCCACATGCAGTGTGAGGTATAATGAATCAATTCCTTGGGACGAAATATTTTCAAGAAGTTTTTCACTAAAATGAAGTCCGGCTGTGGGAGATGCCACAGAACCCGATTCCCGCGCATAAACGGTTTGATATCTTTCTTCATCAGAAATATCCGCCGGTCTTTTCAGATACGGCGGAAGCGGTATGGCACCCAGTTGATGTAATATTTCCGAAAACGACAGGTGGGCAGGCTCCCAGGAAAATTCTACGGTAAAATCATCGGTTCTTTTTTCTTTGAATCGAGCTTCCAACCTGGTTTCGCCGGTTTGTTTCCGGAGTATCTGTCCGTGTTTCCATTTTGAAGCGCCCCCGATTAAACAGGTCCATAAAACCTGGCCGGTTTGCAACATGGATTTTGCAGTGTCAATGGATTCATGAGGTTCAAGACAGAAAATTTCGATTTGCCCCCCGGAAGGTTTCTGAAATAAAATACGTGCTTCAACTACGCGGCTATTATTAAATACCAGCAGGGACGGAGAAGGAAGAAAAGCGGTCAGCCCTGCGTATAATCCTTCTTCTGTGCAGCCTGCTTTCCAAACCAGGAGTTTGGAACCATCCCTAAGTTCTAAAGGATAACGCGCGATTTTTTCATCGGGGAGATCGTATCCGAAATCGGATAGGGAAAGTCCACCGGGAAAGGAGGGTGGGTTTGGCATCGGCCTGGGGTTATGCACAGATATTCACACTGATTAACATGTTATACACAGGTCAGGTACACTTACATACCGTCTAAAACGCCTCAAACCTTTACCTGCCGGCCATCTCAGTGGGATAAAATTCTGTGGAAAAATTAAAAACCTACAAATTGTTTTGTAAAGTGGGAAAAAGTGTTATTTTGTGTCAATTATTAAAAACATTGTTTCAAGTCCTTATAAATGAATGGTTTTCTTGGAGAATACGAGGTAACGCTCGATGCAAAAGGGCGGTTTCTCCTGCCGGCTTCGCTCAAAAAGCAAACCGGCGAGGAAGCGGGTTCCTTCGTCATAAACCGGGGTTTTGAAAAATGTCTGGGTCTGTATCCCATGAAAAGCTGGGAGCCCATATTTGAACAAGTCAGCAAACTGAATGATTTTGACCCGAAGGTAAGGTCATTCCGGAGATATTTTTTAAACGGGGCCACGATGATGGAGCTGGACGGGGCGGGCAGGTTACTGATACCCCAGAACCTGAAGGAATATGCTGGACTCGAAAAAGATATCGTGCTGGTTACGGCAGTGAACAAGATAGAAATCTGGGATAAAATTAAGTACCAACAGTTCTTTGAAACCTTTTCACCGGATGATTTCAGCGGCCTGGCCAATGAAGTGATGAATGGCAAACCTGAAAAATGAACTATATGAGGGATTCCAATCCCGCATATCATATACCCGTATTGCTTTCAGAAGCGATGGACGGTTTGAATATCAGGGCGAACGGGATCTATGTTGATTGCACCTTTGGCGGAGGTGGCCATTCAACAGAGATCCTCGCTCTCCTGAAAAATGAGGGCCGCCTGTATGGATTTGATCAGGACATCGATGCAAAGAGGAATAGTTTGGCGGACAAAAGATTTGTTTTTATGCCGCACAACTTTCGTCATATGCAGAGATTTCTCAGGCTTCAGGGTGTGACGGCTGTGGATGGCATCCTCGCTGATCTGGGCGTAAGCAGTCACCAGTTTGATGAACCCACCCGCGGATTTTCTACCCGCCAGGAAGCAAACCTGGATATGCGCATGGACAACAGGCAATCGCTCACCGCAGAAATTGTACTGAACACGTATGGAGAACAGAAACTGCAGGATATGTTTAGCATGAATGGTGAAGTAACGAATTCACGTACGCTGGCCAAAGCCATTGTGAGTCTGAGAAACAAAACGCCCTTCCGTACGATCTACGGATTTAAACAGGCGATCGCTAATCTGGTAAAAGGTAATCCTAACAAGTATCTGGCACAGGTATTCCAGGCTTTGCGAATAGAAGTAAATGATGAAACCGGTGCACTGAGGGAAATGCTCGAACAGGTTCCGGTTTTATTGAAACCCGGAGGACGGATCGTGATCATCAGCTTTCATTCCCTGGAAGACAGGATGGTGAAACATTTTTTTAGAAACGGCCATTTTGAAGAAAAAGACGAACAGGACCCATATGGATCCCCCTCAACCAACAGCCCGTTCCGGACGCTCACTAAAAAACCGATTACCCCCTCCGAAAAAGAGCTCAAACTGAATCCGCGTGCAAGAAGCGCTAAACTACGAATCGCAGAAAAAATATAAAAGATCTATCCCAACCTAAGAAATCTCAGTATGATAATCGTACCCTACTTTTTTTATTCATCACACTGGAATTATGAATGCCTCCGGAAACAAAAAAAATAAAGTGAGAAGCCTGATCCGCTATCAGTGGATGGTCCGTCACCTGCCTTTTTTTCTTTTCCTCGCCTTCCTTGCAGTGATTTATATATACAATGGTCATTACGCTGACCGGGTCGTTCGTGATATCGGAAAAACAGGCAGGGAGCTGCAGGAACTGCAGTATGAATTTAAAAGCCTGAAGAGTGAAGTCATGTTTCGCAGCAAACAAAGTGAACTGGCCAAAGCGGTTGAACCATTTGGATTAAAACCTCTGTCTTCACCCCCTCTGGTCCTCAGCGACAGTTTAATCAAATGAAATAATTTTTATCACGCATATCCCGATACCTGGTGGAACTAAGAAGAGATATACTTTGGAGGGTTTACCTGTGTTTCCTGGGCATGGTGCTGATATGTGTGGCTGTATTGGGCAGGGTCTTTTATATCCAGCACATACAGGGAAAATACTGGAGAGCCCTGAGTGATAGTCTGCATCAGAAATATGTGGACCTCAGTGCGGAAAGAGGAACGATCTACAGTGAAGACGGAAACATGTTAAGCACCTCGGTCCCTTATTTTAATATCTATATTGACTTCGTTGCCGAAGGGCTTCGCGAGAAAAACGGAAAACGTTTCAAAGAAAACCTGGACTCCCTCTGTCTTTGTCTCTCCAATCTTTTCAGAGACCAGTCCGTCGCCGCTTATAAAAAACAATTGCTGCAGGGATACAGGGCCGAGGACCGGTATTACCTGCTGCATAAAAATCTCAGTTTCGAACAATACAAACAACTCAGGTCCTTTCCCCTCGTGCGCCAGGGCAGGAATAAAAGCGGATTTATCACGGACGCTTTGAGTAAAAGGCTGAACCCTTTCGGATTGCTCGCCAACCGCACAATCGGTTTATCGCGTGACAATGCCCAGAATGTTGGGTTGGAAAGAACCTACGACAGCCTGCTGCGCGGGGAAAATGGCCGGAGACTGGTTCGTTACCTGAATGCCGGTACCTATATACCGGTTGAAGGATATGAAATTGATCCCGAAAACGGGAAAGATATAATAACCACCATCGATGTAAACACGCAGGATATAGCGGAGAACGCACTGCTTTCCATGCTGACCGAAAATGAATGTGAACATGGAACCTGCATCGTCATGGAAACGGCCACGGGAAAAATAAAAGCCATGGCCAATCTTGGCAGACAACCGGATGGCAGTTATTGGGAAGATTTAAATTACGCGATTCGGGCTTCTGAACCAGGGTCCACTTTTAAACTGGCCACGCTTTTATCATTACTGGAAGATCATGAAGTGCGTTTAACCGATCACCTGAATATCGAAGGAGGTACCTGGAAAATAGGAACACGCACGGTGCATGATTCCGAAAAACAGGAGGTGAGCGATGTAACGGTGGAACAAGCATTCGAGCACAGTTCCAATGTGGGAATGGCTAAACTTGTTGTTGCGCATTATTCACAGCATCCGCAAAAATTTGTGGATGATCTCAAAAAATTAAGACTAAATCAGGTAACGGGTATCGACCTGGCCGGGGAAACATCGCCCATCATCAAATCTCCGAAGTCACGTACCTGGAGCGCCAGCACGCTGCCCTGGATGGCTTTCGGATATGAAGTGCTGGTCAGCCCGCTGCAAACACTCACTTTATATAATGCCGTAGCCAATAACGGTAGAATGATGAAACCCTGGCTTGTGAATTCGGTACAATACGCCGGAGGGATTGACAGGCAGAACCAGCCCGTGGTGTTGATAGATAAAATCTGCAGTGATGAAACCCTGGCTGAATTGAAAACCTGTCTGGAAGGTGTTTGTATCCGGGGAACGGGCAAAACGGCATTTAAAAATACCTTTTATCCCGTTGCGGGTAAAACGGGAACGGCCCTGGTTGCCAATGGCAACCGCGGATATGCGGATCATATTTACCAGTCTTCCTTTGCAGGTTATTTTCCGGCTACTCATCCCCGTTATACCTGTATCGTCGTGATTAAGAATAAACCTTTCTCAAAAAAATATCTCGGAGCCGCCGTGGCCGGACCCGTATTCCGTGAAGTAGCGGATAAACTCATGAGTATGGAAGCCGTTTTGCCCGACAGCAACCAGCTCGCTTCCTACACGTGGCTATTGAAAAAAGACAGCACAGCTTATTATTATGCCGGTTCTGCGGATGGAATAAAAAATATAATGCAAACCATTCATCTGCCCTATGCAGATTCATCCCACGATAATAAATGGGCGGGTGTTTACAGGGAAAATGATCATCCCGTCGTGCGGGCAAAAATACAGGAACAGAAACACGTTCCGGATGTCAGGGGCATGGGCTTGAAAGATGCTTTGTTCCTGCTGGAATCGAACAATATTCAGGTCGCTGCCAGGGGTGCGGGAAAAGTGAAACAACAAAGTATACCGGCTGGAACCATCGTATCAAAAAATCAAAAACTCATCCTGGACCTAAACTGATGATTTTACAGGAAATATTATATAAGGTCCGCATTCGCTCCGTTCACGGCAAACTGGACGTGGAAGTAAAGGACCTGCAACTGGATTCACGTAAAGTAAACCCCGGTTCTGCTTTTATTGCAGTAAAGGGCACACACCTGGATGGGCATCAGTTTATCGAAACCGTATCGGAATCACATCCTGCTGCCATCATTTGCGAACGGATACCAGCCCATATAAAAGAGGGCATAACATACATCGAGGTGGAGGACAGCGCTGCCGCCGCCGGATTACTGGCGCATAATTTTTTTGGCCAGCCCTCTGAAAAAATGAAACTGGTGGGTGTCACGGGCACCAATGGAAAAACAACCATCGTCACCCTGCTCTATAAATTATTTACTTCCCTGGGCTATACCTGCGGTATGCTCAGTACGGTGCAGAATCATATCGGCAGCCGTGTTCTGCCCGCCACGCATACGACACCAGATCCCATATTACTGAATCAACTGCTGCACGATATGCTGCAGGTCGGTTGCACGCACGTTTTTATGGAAACCAGTTCCCACGCCATTCATCAGCACCGCATTGGCGGATTGTATTATACTGGCGGGATTTTCAGCAATATCACACACGATCACCTCGACTACCACAAAACGTTTGACGAATATATCCGTGTCAAGAAAATATTTTTCGACGGACTTTCCTCTGCAGCTTTTGCTTTAACCAATGCGGATGATAAACGGGGAGATGTCATGTTGCAAAATACCCCAGCCGTAAAATATACTTATAGTCTGAAGACCACCGCGGACTTTAAAGGAAAGATCCTCGAAAACAACCTGACCGGCCTCGTAATGCTGGTGAATGACCAGGAAGTGCACTTCAGGCTGATCGGTGAATTCAATGCGTACAACCTGCTGGCGGTTTTTGGCGCGGCCATTTGCCTGGGCGAAGAAAAAGCAGAAGTCCTGCGAAATCTTAGCGTGCTAAGCGGGGCGGAAGGAAGGTTTGACTACCTGATTTCACCCAAAGAAAAAATTATGGGCATCGTGGATTATGCCCACACCCCGGATGCTCTGGAAAATGTGCTGAGCACAATACGCAAACTGCGGAAGAATGATGAACGAATCATTACTGTAGTGGGCTGCGGCGGCGACCGGGATAAAACCAAACGGCCGGTTATGGGCGAAGTAGCCTGCCAGCTCAGCGACCAGGTGGTTTTCACTTCGGACAATCCGAGATCAGAAGACGCGCAATCGATACTGAAAGATATGGAAACGGGCCTCAATACGGCTGCGAGAAGAAAATTCCTTTCGATCAGTGACCGGAAGGAGGCCATCAAAACAGCGGTAAGGCTCTCGCACCAATCAGATATCGTGCTGGTGGCGGGCAAGGGACACGAAAAATATCAGGAGATAAAGGGTGTAAAATATCCATTCGACGATAAGGCGGTATTGAAAGAAATATTTGAGATACTGAACAAATAGGATTGGGATCGTATCCCGTAAACAGCGTTAAACAGCCGGATCAGCAACATGTTGTATCATCTATTCGATTGGCTTAAACAAACCGGCGTTAAGGTACCCGGAGGAACCTTATTCCAGTTCATTACTTTTCGTGTACTGCTGGCCGTTATCATGTCGCTGGTGATCACGATGCTTTTCGGAAGGAGGCTCATCAACTATCTGCGGAACCTGCAGGTGGGGGAAACGGTGCGCGAACTGGGCCTCGAAGGGGAACAACAGAAAAAAGGAACGCCAACCATGGGAGGCATTATCATTATACTCGCCATCCTGATTCCGACCCTGCTGCTCGCCAACCTGAACAAGGCCTATATCCGGCTTATGATATTCAGTACACTGTGGATGGGCATGATCGGTTTCATTGATGATTACCTGAAACTTCGCGCAAAAAGGATCGCACAAAAGCAGGGAATTCATTATAAAAAAGGAGACAAGGACGGGCTGGCCGGATGGTTTAAGGTACTCGGACAGGTTGTGCTGGGATTTGTAGTCGCCGCCACGCTCTATTTCAACAGCAACACCAAAGTATGGCGTGAATTCGTGGGCGACAAAAAGCCGACGGATACCATTGGTATGAAGAAAGTTATTCTGGACGGAAAGGAAAAACTTTTTTTTGAAGCCGGGGAACCCATCACAACTATTCCGTTTGTAAAGAATCACGAGTTCAATTATTCCAAACTTTTACCGCCTGCGTTGCGCGGCGCAACCTGGATCCTGTATATCGTGATCGTTATTTTCATCATTACGGCCGTGTCGAACGGCGCCAATATAACAGACGGGATTGACGGACTGGCCACAGGAGTGAGTGCGGTGATCGGGACCTGTCTGGGCGTATTCGCATATGCGAGCGGCAACCTGCGTTTTGCCGAATACCTGAACATCATGTATATCCCCAACCTCGGCGAATTGTCCATTTTCATCGGGGCGTTGATCGGAGCCTGTCTCGGTTTTCTCTGGTACAACGCGTATCCGGCTACTGTATTTATGGGCGATACGGGTAGTCTCACCCTGGGAGGTATCATCGGTGCCCTGGCCGTAATCGTGCGGAAAGAATTGCTGATCCCGATTTTCTGCGGAGTGTTCCTGGTTGAAAGCATCAGCGTGGTATTGCAGGTAAGTTTTTTTAAATATACGAAGCGAAAGTATGGAGAAGGCAGGCGGGTCTTTCTGATGAGTCCCCTGCATCACCATTATCAAAAACTCGGATATAACGAAAGTAAGATAGTGACGCGGTTCTGGATTGTGACGATTCTGTGCGTCGTGTTTGCTATTGTGACTTTGAAGATAAGATAGGGTGGTGGATGGCTTATAGAATTGTGGTGCAGTATTTATCTATGCTTTTGAAGAACCCAGATCCTACCTGCATTGAACGCCGTTCCGTTGATGGCGGATGACGGATGCCAGATGACAGATGACCGATGAAAAAAGCGTTGGACGTTTTTCCTTAAGAGTAAAAGAGTATGTTGAAAAAATTAATAATACTGGGAGCGGGCGAAAGCGGTGTGGGTGCAGCCATCCTGGCTGCCAAAGAAGGCTACCTGGTATTCGTTTCGGACGCGGGAAAGATCGCTGAGAAATATAAATCGGTTTTGGTAGGGAAAGGAATTGAATATGAAGAAGGGAAACATACGGAAGAAAGAATTTTTGAAGCGGACGAAGTGATGAAGAGCCCGGGAATACCGGAAAAAAGTTCTTTGGTAATCCGGATCAGGAGTAAAGGGATTCCCGTGATCAGCGAAATCGAACTGGCCTACCGCCATAAGGGAAGCAGCCGGATCCTGGGAATTACCGGCAGCAACGGAAAAACGACGACCACTTCACTGGCTTTTCATATCTGTAAGCATGGTGGGTTGGATTGTGCGCTGGTCGGGAATATCGGCGTCTCGATCGCAAAACAGGTAGCGGAAGATCCAAAGGAATGGTATATCGCGGAGATCAGCAGTTTTCAGCTGGATGATATCCGTGAATTCAGACCAGATATCGCTGTACTGACAAATATCACAGAGGATCATCTGGACAGATATGAATACAAGTTTGAGAATTATATCAGGAGCAAATTCAGTATTGTAAAAAACCAAAAGAAAACCGATTTTTTTATTTTTTGTGCAGATGATCCCGTGATTGAGCAACATATAAAAGAATACCCTTTTCAATCTAACCCATTACCATATACCATGCAAAAGGAACCAAACCAGGGCGGCTTTATCAGGAACGGACAAATGAATTTGCAGGCGGGGAATGAGACCCTCAGGATGAGTATATATGATTTCGCGTTGAAGGGGATCCATAATCAGTATAATACCATGGCAGCCGGACTCGCCGCTGTGACAATCGGTATTCGAAAGGAAAAAATTCGTGAAGCCGTTCAGAGTTTTGCATCGTTGGAACACCGGATGGAATACGTCAGTACAGTGCGGGGGGTAGAATTTATCAACGACAGCAAGGCCACCAATGTGAACTCTACCTGGTATGCATTGGAAAGCATGCAGAAACCCGTGGTCCTGATACTGGGGGGTATAGATAAAGGGAATGATTATTCCCTTATGCGTAACCTGGTGAAAGAAAAAGTCAAAGCCATCGTATGCATGGGTCTGGATAACCGGAAGATTCATGAAGCATTTCAAAACGACGTACCGGTGATTGTCAATACCGTTTCGGCGAAAGAAGCTGTTAAAAGTAGCTTTCATCTGGCAGACAAAGGCGATGTTGTTTTACTGAGCCCGGCCTGCGCCAGTTTTGACCTTTTTAAAAATTATGAGGACCGGGGCAATCAGTTTAAAGAAGCGGTGAGGGACTTATAAAAGTATGGAAGTATGGAAGTATGGGAGTATGGGAATATTAGAACGATAGCAAAAAAATAAAACTTTTGCAAGATAGCAGTACCATAGAAATGCGCGCATTTAAACACCTGGGTTCCAGAACCAAAGGTGATAAAGTGATTTGGGCAGTCGTCGTATTGCTTGCATTGATGTCGTTGCTGGCAGTTTATAGTTCTACCGGTTTATTGGCGTACAGATTGTATAAGGGTAATACGGAGATCTACCTGTTTAAACAATTTGCATTTATCATTGCCGGCGTGATGATCATATATTTCGCCCACCAGGTCAATTATATAATTTATGCCCGGGTGGCGAAAATTCTTTTTCTTATTTCCATTCCCTTATTATTCTACACTTTATTCTTCGGCGTGAAATTGAATGAAGGAAGCCGGTGGATCCGTCTTCCGATCGTAAATATGACTTTTCAAACTTCCGATCTGGCCAAACTAGCGCTGATTATGTATATCAGCCACCTGCTAAGCAGGAAACAGGACCAGATCAAAGATTTTAAAAAAGGATTTCTGCCTGTGATCCTTCCGGTGGCAGTGGTTTGTCTGTTGATCGCACCTGCGAATCTTTCCACTGCCCTGCTCATCGGGGCAACCTGTTTGATGCTGATGTTTATCGGGAGGGTCAGTGGCAAACATCTGTTACTTACGCTCGGAATTATTATGATTCCCACGGCGATCCTGATCATGGCTGCAATAGTTCGTCATCGCGCAGCCGAACCGGTAACCGTCATCCGTCAACCGTCATCCCATTCACGCCTGTTTATCCGTGTGGATACCTGGATCAACCGGGTGGAGAATTTCATGTATGGTACAAAGGCGGATAAGGATGATGATAATTACCAGGTGAACCAGGCAAAAATTGCCGTGGCCAATGGCGGATGGATCGGGCTCGGTCCGGGTAATAGTCGCCAGCGAAATTTTCTGCCTCATCCCTATTCCGATTTTATTTATGCGATAATCATTGAAGAGTATGGACTGATCGGAGGGGCCATCATCATGTTTATATACCTGGTCTTTCTATTCAGAAGTATACGCATTTTTAAGAAATGTCCTTTTGCTTTCGGTGCTTTCCTGGCCCTGGGCCTGAGTTTCACGCTCATGATCCAGGCAATAGCCAATATGGCGGTGAACGTAAACCTGTTCCCTGTAACCGGCGTTACACTGCCCCTGATCAGTATGGGCGGCAGCTCGTTTTTATTTACCTGCCTGGCTATTGGGATCATATTAAGTGTGGCGAGAAATGCGGAACGCGTAGAGGGAGAAGGAACGGAAGAAAAATTAGAAAATTTGGAGATTTGAAAATTTGAAAATAAGAATGATGAAGAGAATGTTTGTCATTAATAAACCTTTACAGATCGGATGGTTGATTCAACATTTCCAAATTTCCAAATTTCCAAATTTCCAAATTTGAGCAGGCGAATAATCATAGCAGGCGGTGGCACGGGCGGACATATTTTCCCTGCCCTGGCGATTGCCAATGCATTAAGAAAAAAAGAACCGGACATGGATATCCTTTTTGTGGGCGCAAATGGGAAAATGGAAATGGAAAAAATTCCCGAAGCAGGATATCTGATCCGGGGGATTGATATTGCCGGCTACAACAGAAGTTCGCTGATAAAAAATTTCTCTCTTCCCTATAAACTGATCAAAAGTTTTCTACAGGTAAGGAACATTTTCAAAGCATTTCACCCTCAGGCTGCTATTGGTGTGGGTGGATACAGCACATTCCCGGTACTTCGATACGCGCAGGCGAGGGGAATACCTACTTTTATTCATGAAGCGAATTCCCTGGCTGGCAAGGCCAATATACTTCTGGGTAAAAAAGCCACGCGCATTTTTGCGGCGAGCGACGGAATGCAAAAATATTTTCCTGCTGACCGTTTGTTATATACCGGAAACCCCGTGAGGAAAAATGTAGTGGCCAGCCAGCTTTCAAGAGAGGAGGGTATTGTATTTTTTGACCTGGATCCGAAATATACCACCGTACTGATCACCGGCGGCAGCCTGGGAGCCAAATCGATCAATGAAGCCATTGATGCCGGTATTCCCTTACTCATAAAAAATCAGATCCAGTTGATCTGGCAGACCGGAAAATCATACACAGAAAAAGCAGCGACGCAGGCAGTCGAATCGAAACTGATCTGGACTGGCGAATTTATCTCCAAAATGGGATATGCATATGCGGCGGCGGATATCGTTGTATCCCGGTCCGGTAGTACGTTATATGAACTGTGCGCGGTAAAAAAACCCGTGATTTTCATACCCTACCCCCACGCGACAGAAGATCATCAGACGGTTAACGCTCAAAACCTGGTCAAAAAAAATGCGGCCATTATGATTGCAGATAAGGATGCGCGCGATAACCTGGTCCCGGAAATACTGAGGCTGGCGCGGAACAAACCGGAACAGGAAAAATTAAAAGAAAATATTGGCAAACTGGCCATCATGGACGCCGATGAGAAAATTGCAAATGAAATTTTGAAAACGCTGAATGCCTGATCTGAAAAACATACATAAAATCTATTTCATCGGTATCGGTGGAATCGGGATGAGTGCCCTGGCGCGTTATTTCCGTCTCCAGGGAAAAACGGTTAGCGGATACGACAGAGCGGAGACAACATTAACAAGAACTTTGATCGAAGAAGGCATCCCCGTTTCTTACATTGATGATCCGGCGACCATTCCGAAAGATGTACAGCTGGTAGTTTATACGCCCGCTATTCCGGAAGGTCACCAGGGTTTGAATTACTACCGGGAGCATCGCTTTGAGTTCATGAAGAGAAGCGAAGTACTGGGACTAATTACCGAAAATTCCCTGAACGTATGCGTGGCCGGTACACATGGTAAAACAACTATCAGTACGATGATTGCCCATATCCTCCGGGATAGTGGCATGGGATCCAATGCTTTCCTGGGTGGTATCTCCGCAAATTATAATACTAATTTCTGGAGCCATGAAAACAATATATGTGTTGTGGAAGCGGACGAGTATGACCGCAGTTTTCTGAAACTCCATCCGGATATTGCAGTGATCAGTTCTATGGATGCCGACCACCTGGATATTTATGGAACAGGAGAAGCCGTAAAAGAAGCATTCATAGCCTTTAGCAAAAAAATTAAATCGGGCGGCACCCTAGTACAGAAACATGGATTGCCAATTCCCAAACCCGCAGGGGACATCGAACAACTCAGCTATCATCTCACCGATGGTAACGCCGATATATATACGAAAAACCTACGGATACAGGCAGGAAATTACGTTTTCGACGTGGCAGGAAAAGAAGGAAAACTTTCGGACGTCCGTTTGAACGTGGGCGGCTGGCACAATGTCGAAAATGCCCTGGCTGCAATCGCCGCCTGCAGGAAACTGGGTTTGGCCGGGGAGAAGATAGTCCCTGCGCTGAATAATTTCCGGGGGGTAAGAAGAAGATTTGAATATCATGTTCAGGGTAAAGGGCCGGTATATATTGACGACTATGCTCACCACCCACGGGAACTCGAGGTGTTGATCAGCAGTGCAAGAGAACTTTTTCCGGATAGAAAGCTGGTCATTATTTTTCAACCGCATTTGTTCAGCCGGACAAAGGATTTCGCGGATGGTTTTGCATCGGTACTGGACAAAGCCGATGAAGTGATTTTATTGCCGGTGTATCCTGCCAGGGAATTGCCTATCGAAGGGATCAGCAGTTCGACCATTTTGAATAAAATGGAAATGGCAAAAAGACAGATCATGCAAAAACAGGAAGTCCTGGACCGGGTGCGGGCGATTCAACCGGGAGAAAGAACGGTATTGATCACAGCGGGCGCCGGAGATATTGATGAATTGGTTAAACCGATTACAGATTTGTTAAAAGCAAAATGAATATTAAAAGCCCATTGAAAAAAGTTTTTATGGTACTACTCTGGGGCCTGCTGGGCGGATCCGGACTGGCCCTGCTGATTGCCGCCATGAATGCTAAAAACAGTAGCCTGTGCAATGGCCTCGATGTGGAAATCAATGGCGGAAACAAAGCTTTTTTCCTAAGCAAAAAGGATGTGGCTGCCATGCTGGAGAATGAAGGAATCAGGGATTTGCGCAGCAGGAAAATGTTATCCTTTGACCTGCTCAAAATGGAGGGCGTTCTCCGGAAAAATAATTGGATCAGAGAAGCGCAATTGTACTTTGACAATAACCAGATCTTAAAAGTCCGTATCCAGGAAAGACAACCGGTTGCCAGATTGTTTACGGTTTCAGGGAATAGTTATCTGATCGACAGTAATGGAATTCAGATGGCGCTGACGGATAGAAGTGTTTTCCGCTTGCCCGTTTTCACGGGCTTTCCGGGAGAGAAATTCGGGTTGCGTAAAGACAGCGCATTGAGTCACCAGATAAAAGATCTGGCAGTTTTTCTGAATCATGATCCTTTCTGGTCCGGCCAGATTCAGGAAGTGAATATCAGCGCCGGAAAAACTTTTGTAATGACGCCGCTGCTCGGAAATCAGCAGATTGAATTCGGTGATGGGAGCGAGTATGAAAATAAGTTTCACCGGCTTCTGGTTTTTTACAAAGCGATTATTGCAAAAACCGGATTTGAAAAATATACGGGTATCAATCTCGCTTACGCGGGCCAGGTGATCGCCACACGTAAGCAGGGGATTATTTCGAGGGCGGATTCTGTCCAGGCCCGCAAAAATATAATGGAAATGATCCGGCTCGCGCAAAAAATGGAAACGGATACGTCGAAGATCAGGGAAGTGAAACCGCTGGAAAGAAATACACTTACCGAGCAGAATCTTAAGGGTTATGACCTTCCGGAAGAAAACGAAAGCAATGATCAGACAGGCAATAAACATCAAAAACAACAATAAATTAAACCAAACCATGAACCAGGAACAACCCATTATTGTAGGACTTGACATAGGCACAACAAAAATTGCCGCTATCGCCGGCCGAAAAAATGAATACGGAAAATTAGAAATTCTTGGTTTCGGCCGGGCCAATTCCAATGGCGTTAAACACGGACAGGTCCTGAATATTGATGAAACCATTAAGGCCATCCGGATGGCGCTCGATAATTGTTATGCTTCCAATCCCAACCTGAGCATTTCGGAAGTATACGTTGGCATTGCGGGTCATCATATTAAAAGTTTGCAGACGCGGGGCGACATCGTTCGGCACAGCAACGAAGACGAGATAACGCAAAAAGAAATTGACCAGCTCGTGGCGGATCAGTACAAAACGTATATTCCGGCTGGCGACCAGATCATTGACGTGATTCCCCAGGAATTTGCTGTTGATAATTTTCAGAACATCATCAGTCCGATCGGATACGGCGGAGTAAAAGTGGGCGCTAACTTTCATATCATCACCGGTGATAAAAATGCCATCAAGAATATCAGTCGCGCTGTGGAGAAAAGCGGATTGCAAACCAAGGATCTTGTATTACAGCCGCTGGCATCAGCCGCTGCTGTGATGGGGCAGGAGGACCTGGAAGCCGGTGTTGCCATTGTGGATATCGGGGGCGGCACGACGGACCTGGCTGTTTTTTACGAGGGTATCCTCAAACATACGGCTGTGATCCCTTTCGGCGGAGAAAATATTACAAACGATATAAAAACCGGTCTTGGAGTTTTAAAAACCCAGGCCGAACAAATGAAGGTTCAGTTTGGATCCGCACTTTCGAATGAAGCGAAGGGTAACGCATTCATTACGATTCCGGGATTGAGGGGAATGCCTGCAAAAGAAATTAGCGTGAAAAACCTGGCCAATATCATTCAGGCCCGCATGAGCGAGATTATGGATTTTGTTTCTTATCATCTAAAGCAGGTAGGGCTCGATAATAAAATGCTGAATGGCGGTATTGTCCTTACGGGTGGAGGGGCGCAATTAAAACACCTGATACAGTTAACAGAATATGTAACCGGCTTAAACGCAAGAATTGGTTATCCGAATGAACACCTGGCTTCCGGGCAAATCGAAGAGCTGGCCCGGCCGACCTATTCCACCTGTATCGGCTTAATATTAAAAGGATACAGCGACTATGAACATAATCGGAAACAATTTGAAATGACCCATGTTCAGGTTGACATTCCGATCTCGTTAAAAACCGAACCAGTAAAAGAAGAAGTTCTGATTTCTGAAGAAGAGAAGCAGGTGAGACGCGTAACAAACCGGAAAGGCATTAAGGATTTCTGGGGCAAGTTCAAAGACGGTATTATTGATCTGTTTAAAGAAGAAGAAGATCACGCACTATAAAAAATTCCATACTAACCATTAATTCTATTTTATGATCCAGTTTGATTTACCCAAGGAAAGATCGTCCATCATTAAAGTGATCGGTGTGGGTGGAGGAGGAAGCAATGCTGTAAACCACATGTTTGGCCAGCATATTGAAGGAGTCAATTTTATAATCTGCAATACGGATGCGCAGGCGCTTGCTCAGAGCCGCGTTGCAAATAAGATTCAGCTCGGTCCCCTGCTGACCCAGGGACTTGGCGCCGGCGCTAACCCGGACATAGGTCGTCAGGCCACGGAGGAAAGTCTGGAGGAAATTAAATCCATCCTGGAAGTAAATACCAAAATGGCCTTTATCACCGCCGGCATGGGTGGTGGAACGGGAACGGGTGGCGCACCCATCCTCGCCAAAATCTGCAAGGACCTTGGAATACTTACCGTGGGCATCGTAACAACCCCTTTTTCTTATGAAGGCAAAAAAAGGCAATTGCAGGCTGAAGAAGGAATTCAACTGTTAAAGGATTATGTGGATACTTTACTTGTAATCAGTAATGATAAACTGCGCCATCAATTTGGAAATTTAAAAATGAAGGAAGCATTTTCAAGAGCCGACAATGTACTGGCAACGGCTGCAAAATGTATCACAGATGTGATTAACAGTACCGGTCAGATCAATGTGGATTTTGCAGATGTATGCACCGTCATGCGGAGCGGCGGAGTTGCCATTCTCGGAAGCGCTGCCGCTTCAGGAAATAACAGGGCACAGCAGGCGATTGAAGAAGCCCTGAATTCACCCCTACTCAACGATAACGATATTCGCGGGGCCAAATGGATACTCATCAATATTAATTCGGCAGAAGGAGATCATGAATTCACAATGGATGAAGTTGAAATTATCCAGCATCACCTGATCAGCCAGGCCGGAGAGGATACTGATGTGATCCTGGGATTGGGATATGACGCAGCGTTGGGGGATAAGATCGGCATTACGATCATCGCTACCGGATTTGAATATAAGGATCCCTTTAAACGCGAAGAAAAACCGGTGGCGCCGAAAAAGGAAGAGAAAATTGTGATGCCCCTGCAAATGCCCGTTCAGCAGATAGTTAAGCCGATGGAAAGCCCGCTTGTTGAAATGTTGTCTAATGAAAAACCCTTAGTCGATGCCGTTAGTCTAAATAAAATGGCCGTTCCGGTTGCCAGCCGTTCGCAGGAACTGGAACCCAGGCTGGTCGCGGGTTCGGGGAAGATGGAACAGGCAAGAAAAACAGCACCCGTCGTGGTTATGCCCGCAAAAGTGGAAAGACGGGTGGAAACAGAAGCGATCGTGGAAAAAAAGATCATTGCAGAACCAATAGAATGGATATTTTCGCAAGACATCGTTCCCACGCCGACTTCGGGTGGTTACCTGATCAGGCCTGCTAATATTTATGATGAAGAACCGTCGGCATCGGAATCCCACCCTGAAGAAATTCCATTGAAGGACCAAATAATCATTACTGCGATTGCAAAAAATCCGGCTCAGGATGAAAATCTTTCCGCGGATATGCAGCTCGTATTTAAAGATGATATTCCAGCGGCGGATGTGCCTCGGGCCCATCAAACACAACCGGTATCTATGGCGGATCAGCCTGCAGAGGAGCCTGCCCAGCAGGACGAAGCAGAAGGCCTGAGACGCCGTGCAGCAGAAAGGATCAACAAATTGCGCAACTTGTCGTTCAATATGAATGCTGCGGATCCCAACAATGAGTTTGAAACTGTGCCGGCCTACATCCGCCGAAATCTGGAATTGTATAACACGGTGACCAGTGTAGAGAGTTTTTACAGTCAGTATGAAGTTAAATCCGATAATAATAATCAGGGGGAGATCAGTACCATCAATAGTTTTCTGGACGGGAAAAAACCTGACTGATCAATTCGGAATCGTTTGTTTTTAGTTGTTTATTCCCTTCTCCATCTGGGCTAAGCCGGGACGGGAGAAGGGTTTTTTCGTTCGAACATAATGGCGGCCAATGGAAACAGTGATCTTAACGGGAGGAACAGGTCTTATCGGCACGGCGTTGTCCGGATTCCTTGTATCCCGTGGAAATCAGGTCATCATTTTTACCAGGAATCCAAAAGAATACCGAAGCTCATCTCCGGGCATTTCATATGCAGCCTGGAATATTGATGAACAGTCTGTCAATGAAGAGGCTTTTCGAAAAGCGAAATATGTCATTCACCTGGCAGGTGCGGGGGTTGCAG
>Ga0080027_10000070_pt1 | contig 41664 bp, 37 predicted proteins | sample OrgsoiDNA2013046_FD_70962 | JGI IMG/M metagenome (GOLD analysis project Ga0080027, IMG submission 70962) | Permafrost soil microbial communities from the Arctic, to analyse light accelerated degradation of dissolved organic matter (DOM) -... | ecosystem: Environmental > Terrestrial > Soil >... | reverse complement strand
ACCGACGCACTTTCCTCAACGCCACCGCGACCGCAGCTGCCGCCCTCGCCCTGAGACCTCTGGCGCTTGCCGACGACCACAACGCGAAGCCCCTCGTCACCTATCCCGACCCCGCTATCGAAGTCCTCGATCCCCGCTTCGCGAAATATACCGTCGCTAACGCCGCCGTCGAGCGCCTCTACACCGGCGCCCGCTGGGCCGAAGGCCCCGTCTGGTTCGCCGACGGCCGCTTCCTCCTCTTCAGCGACATCCCCAACAACCGCATCCTCCGCTGGCTCGAAGACTCAGGCGAAGTCAGCATCTTCCGCTCTCCCTCCAACTACAGCAACGGCAATTACCGCGACCGCCAGGGCCGCCTCCTCACCTGCGAGCACGACACCCGCCGCGTCACCCGAACAGAATACGACGGCGCCATCACCGTCCTGATGGACATTTTCCAGAACAAGAAACTCAACGCCCCCAACGACATCGTCGTCCACTCCGACGGAGCCATCTGGTTCACCGACCCCGGCTACGGCATCATGAATAACTACGAAGGCCACAAAGCCGCCTTCGAACTCCCCGCCAACGTCTACCGTCTCGATCCCAAAACCCGCGAAGCCACAGTCGTAGCCAGCGACATGGTCAAGCCCAACGGCCTCTGCTTCTCACCCGACGAAAAGAAGCTCTATATCGTCGACACCGGCGCCCAGCCCCACCCCACCGACCCGCACCCCATCCGCGTCTACGATGTTGAAAACGGAACAAGCCTCAAAAACGGCCGCCTCTTCGTCGACATGTCCCCAGGCCTCTCCGACGGAATCCGCTGCGACACCGACGGCAACCTCTGGTCCGCCGCCGGATGGGGCCCACCCACCTTCAACGGCGTCCACATCTTTGCTCCCGACGGCAGGTTAATCGGCCAGATCCACCTCCCCGAAACCTGCGCCAACCTCTGTTTCGGAGGCGCAAAAGGCAACCGCCTCTTCATGGCCGCCAGCCAGTCCCTTTACGCCGTCTACGTAAACGCCCAGGGCGCCCAACAACCGTAAGGGCCCGTCCTCAAAGTAAAAATCGGTATCGCAAAGTAAGATTGGGATCGCGAAGTAATATCGCGAAGCAAGCTTCGTATCGGCGCACGGCTTCGCAGCCCGCGAAAACAGTCGCCACGGTCCCTGCATTTGGGTGGCGCAGGGCTTCAGCCCTGCATTAAAGGCGAAAAGATGGGGGCTTTGGCCCCTGAGGTTAGATGGGTGCCCCGCTCAAGCCCTTCTTTCGGCTTGAGTGGGGCTTTTCAGCCGTTGTCAAGTCGGAACGTTTACGCCCGCCCCGCAAACTCCCGCGTCTCCGTCGATACCTTCACCGTTTCCCCCTGTTTGATAAATAGGGGCACGCGAATCTCAATCCCAGTTTCCAGCGTCGCCAGCTTCGTGACGCTCCCGCTGCTGGTATCGCCGCGCACGCCCGGTTCCGTATAGGTAACGCTCAACGCAACCTGCAGGGGCAGATCCAGCCCGATCGGGTTGCCATTGAACTTATGCAACTGAATCAGAGTTCCTTCCAGAAGAAAGTCCGTCGCGTCGCCCATCATCTCTCCGGACAACGTGTGAGTTTCGAAAGATTCCTGATCCATGAAGTGAAACCCACTGCCGTCGCTATATAAATAAGAGGCTTCCACCGTCACCAAGTCCGGCTCCTTGAACTTGTCGCTTGCCTTAAACGTCTTGTCAAACACCGCACGCGTCAGCAGATTGCGCATCTTCAAGCGCACCAGAGTTTGCCCGCCCCGCGCCGTAGGCGTCGAAACCTCCACGTCCAGGCATACATATGGCGTGTTCTCAATCTCGAAAAACATTTTCCGCTTCACATCAATCGCGTCGATCAGTGCGGCCATACATTCCCTTGTGAATGGAAGAACGCCCCTAGAATAACAGGCAGGGAACAGGAAATAAGCGAGAGTGCCCCGCTCAAGCCTTCTTTTGGCTTGAGTGGGGTTCTCAAGCACAGCGGCCCACGGGGTCTTAATCCCTCAAAGGTTCAGAATAAACACAGGCGCCATCGCAGCCACCACCGCCCCAGCCTGTAACCCCATCACACACAGCGTCTGCCGCGGAGCCCGGGGCAGCCACTTGATCGCGAAATACGCCAGCACCGGTAACTGCGCCCCCATCAGAATCTGCCAGAGATGCGCCACCGCTCCCTCATCCGCCTCGCGAGCAACCCCGTACAAAATCACATGCCCCAGCACCAAAGATAAAGCCGTGAGGGACAGCGCCAGCGGAAGGAAAGCACTCGGCGTCTTCAGTACGCTCCCGAAAGAAACTCGTTGTTCCATGGCGCCTCCTTGTAGAGCAGCGAAGCGGCGATCTTTCTCCAACGATCTTCGCTTGCTAGGTTGAACTACGAACGATCCCACGCCACCGCGCCCGATGGCGAATGCAGTCCCGACTTATGCTTCTTCGCCTCAGCGCTCTCGTACTGCTCCTTCGTCCCAATGAAAAAGTCGATATTTCCCCCTACAGGTAGGTGATCACCGGTCCGGAAGACCGACCGGGAATAGCCCCACACCCGCCCGGCGTCGACATTCTCAAACTTCGGTCCGGCCACTTCTACGATGGTCGACGTCACGACCCTGCCATCCGGCGGAACCGTCACGCGATAATTCTTCCCTTCGCGCTGCAACGCCGGAGCCCCCGGAACTCCCATATTAATTTGTACTTGCCCACTAAAGTCCCCAGGCAGGGAAATCAAAAGCCACGCGCCGTTTCTCGAGCATCCAACTCCAACAGTGGCGAGAACCACCATCACCGCGGCAGCTCCAATCCTCGCCACCGACTGTTTTCGCATTCTGAGTCCCTGGGAGCCCGGCGTGGCCCGAGCCGTGTCTCGAAGTTTTGTACTAAACTGAACCATTGTTGCACAACAATTTCCGGCCACACGCCCAGATTTTGTCACGCGCTACTGTTTCGTAGTTTTACCTACCATGCTTTCCACCAATAAAGCGGGAATTCTTTTCGCCTCCGCGTTGCTCCTGGTCTCGGTCAGCGGCCTGACGGCCCTTCTCGCCATCTCCCAGATCCTCAACTCCCAGGGATGGGTGACGCATACGCAGGAGGTTCGAGTCGCCATCGCGGAAGTCAACACGCTCCTTTCCCGCGCTGGCCGCACCCGCACCGAGTACATAGAAAGCGGTGACCCCCTTCGCCAGCGCGAATACGAAACCGTCCTGGGGGATATCCCGCCCGCGCTCGAACTGCTCAAGCATTTAACCAAAGACAACTCTGTCGAGCAGGAGCGCTGCGCTGCCGTCGACCAATTGATCGAACAGCGCCTGATTCTCCTGCGCCAGTCCGTCGCCCTGAAATCCAACGGCCAGTCCACGCTCGAAAAGCAGGCCGAGATCAATCAGAAAATCATTGCGGTAGCCCGCCAGCAGGATACCGTCCTCCAGCAGATGCAGGACACCGAGGAATCTCTTCTCGATACGCGGGCCCGGCGCCTGCGCGCGCGCGAACGCCTGGCGGTCGTTCTACTCAGTTGCTCCCTGATCACGGCATTGCTCTTCTTAATACTTCACTACCGTTTGTTGAAGAGGGAACTGGAGGACCGACAGCATGCGCAAACCGCGTTGCGCACCTTAAGCGCCCGCATCCTGCAAATCCAGGACGAGGAGCGCCGCAAATTTTCCCGCGAGCTCCACGACAGCCTCGGCCAGTATCTGGTCGGCGCCAAAATGACCCTGGACATGCTTGATCGTTCCACTCCAGGAAACTCCCTTGTCGCCGACTGCAACCGCCTCATCACCGACGCCCTCAGCGAAACCCGCACCATCTCCCATCTCCTCCACCCGCCCTTGCTCGACGAAGCCGGGTTCGCCTCCGCTGCCCGCTGGTATCTTGAAGGCTTCTCCGCCCGCAGCGGCATCGCCACCCGCATCGATATCCCGGACCCATGGAATCGCCTGCCCCCGCTCGTTGAGATCGCCATGTTCCGCGTCCTCCAGGAAGGCCTCACCAACATTCACAAGCACTCGCAAAGTTCCCAGGCGGAAATCTCCGTCCAGCTTCAGGCCAGCCACGTCCGCCTCACCCTTCGCGACCAGGGGAAGGGCATTCCTGCCCGCGTCCTGGACCGTTTCCGGAACGAAGGCGGCAATAACGGCGTCGGCCTGGCCGGCATGCGCGAACGCGTCCGCGAACTGGGCGGCTTCTTCGAAATCCATTCCGGCGCCGCCGGCACGGTAATTGCAGTCATGCTGCCCATCCCCAAGACCTCGCCGCCCGCCCAACCCAGCCCACCTCGCGCCACGGAGTTCCAGCCCAACGCCTAGCGTTCAAATAACGGAAAAAACTTCTCATATTCTGGGCTTCAATCCTCGAAAATCACATCCGTATAAGCATTGCGATCCTCGAAGCACAAATTCACCGCCCTCGCATGCGCCCGTGTCCGATGCACCTCCCCGGCCGGAATCGTAAACCCATCCCCGGGCTTCAGCCGAAACGTCCGTCCCCCGGCCAGATCGATTTCCAGTTCCCCTTCCACCACCAGAAAGCACTCATCCGAATGCGGATGCCGATGCCACCGGAATTCCCCCTGCATCACCGCCAGTCGGACGCAATGATTGTTCACGTTGAAGGCGACAAAATTCCTGTAACTCTGCTCAACCGATGCCGCCTCTCGCCCGAAATTCACCACGGTAAGCGCAGGAAACGCCGCCTCTTCGCTATGCGTGATCCCCGAGTCGCTCGGTTCTGTTCTGTAATCCGTCATCCCCATATTGTTCAGTCATCTCCTCCCTAAATAACAACTCTAGAAACTGTCATCCTCGAGCGTAGCAAATAACCCCTCCCCGAAACGTTTGTCATCCTGAGCGCAGCGATCTCTTCACGAAGTGAAGGGATCGCGTAGTCGAAGGACCCCTGCCCCCGAAAGGATGCGAACTCACGCCTGGGGATTTTGTTTATGCAGCCGTCTTCCGAAACGTTTGTCATCCTGATCGTGTCGTCGAAGGACCCCTGCCCCTGAAGGATGCGAACTCACGGCTGCGGGATTCTGTTTATGCATCCGGATCGTCCCTGCCGGGTGCGCCATGCAAGCCCTCTTTTGGCTTGCATGGGCCTTTTCCAGAAGTCAAGGTTCTCGTAACTCTGCTCAGCTCTCCGTCCCAAAGAACTCTTTAACCTGTCATCCTCGAGCGCAGCCAGAGCCTGCCCTGAGCCTGTCGAAGGGAACCCTCAACCCACATCATCCTCCCGACCCTTCTCAACGCGAACCGTCACGGCGATGAAGGCGTCGTTTTTTCATCGAAACACCGCCCTCCGCTCGATCTTCCAGCATAGAGTTGGTGCGCGGAATCGGGCATACCCCCCTGCGGGGCGACGACGAAGCGACTGCGAACCGCGCTTCTCGCTCGCGCCAGGCGAGACATCACCGTTCCGATCGGGATCGACAATATTTCCGCGATCTCCCGGTACGACGCATCCTCCACATCAGAAAGCAAAAGGACTTCGCGAAAAGTGATTGGTAGTTGCTCGATTGCGCGCCGCAGCGCATCGTTCCCGGACCGCTCCATCAGCAACGACTCGGGGGTTACGGAAGTTGCGGGTACAGGGAAGTCCTCTTCCGCGTCCACAGCCACAATGATGCGGCGCTCGAGTTTGGAGCACGACGTTAGGAACGTATTCTTCAAAATTCTGAACATCCATGCCCGGAAGTTAGTGCCCGGTTGAAACGATGCGAAACTGCGCAATGCCTTGAGGTAGGCTTCCTGCACAAGGTCCTCGGCATCGTCCTGATTCCGAGCCAGCCAGTACGCGAAGTTGTAGAGGGAATCGAACAGGGGCATGGCCAAGTCTTCGAACCCCGACAGGGATGGACTTCGGGTCGGGGATGAAGCCCCGAAGCCCGCCATCCCCGGCGAGCCACATTCAATCCGCCTCATTTCGTCTTCTCCTCGGCGGGCGCGAAACCCGTCGCTGCCCGCCAATCTGGCGCGCTTGTGGTCCGGCGTCAATTGCCGGAGGAGTTTTTTCACATATCCGGTTCATTTCCTGCCATGCGATTGCTGGAGAACGAGTTAGCGCTGTATATATTCCGGGCGCCCCGGCGCGAAGTGTTAGACTTCCGTCCGAAGTCCAGATGCAAGCCCAAACGCAAGATGGAACCCCTGCGCCCCACCTCCGTTGTGCGATTCGGAACCTACGAGGTTTCTCTCCAGTCGGGTGAGGTGCGCAAATCGGGTTTGCGAATCAGAATCCAGCAGCAACCCATGAGGCTGCTGGAGATTTTGCTGGCGCGTCCGGGTCAAGTGGTTACTCGGGAGGAACTGCGCCGCCAAGTCTGGCCCAACGAAAGTTTTGGCGATTTCGACCAGGCTCTGAACATCGCCATAGGAAAGCTGCGGGGCGCGTTGGGGGATTCGGCGGAGAGTCCGCGATTTATCGAGACTCTTCCCAAGCGTGGGTATCGCTTCATTGCGGACGTGTCGGTGGTCGAGGAAGATACCCACCCTGGGAGAGCGTTCTCCGAGGGAGATCTGCCTGCGAAGGTTTCTGCCCAGGAAGCTGTGCGCATCGAGCCAGCCCGACACCAGCTTTCTCTTCGGAGCTGGGTAATGGTTGCGCTGGCGCTGGTCCTGAGTCTCTCGGTTCTGGCAGTTTGGGTATTTCGTTCGCCTGGCCGTGCGCCCACGGGCATTCGATCCTTGGCTGTGCTGCCGCTGGACAACCTATCGGGCGACCCTTCGCAGGATTACTTCGCCGATGGCATGACCGACGAGTTGATCACGGATTTGGCGCACATCGGCGCACTCCGTGTGATCTCGCGCACATCGGTGATGACTTATAAACATGCCCGCAAGCCACTTCCGGAGATCGCGCGGGAGTTGAACGTAGACGCGGTGGTGGAGGGTACGGTGCTGCGTTCGGGCGAGCAAGTGCGAATCACAGCTCAGTTGATCCAGGCGCGAGACGACAAGCACTTATGGGCCGAGCGCTACGAAGGCAATGTGCGCGATACATTGGCGCTCCAGAAAAAAGTGGCGAGTGCCATCGCGGAACAGATTCGGATCGAAGTAACTCCCCAAGAGCAGGCTGCGTTGAAGAAGACAAAAATTGTCAATCCGGAGGCTTACGAGTCCTACCTCAAAGGGCGCTACTTCTGGAACAAGCGAACAGCGGATGGTTTGCAGGCTGCTGTGGCGTATTTCCAGCAGGCCATCGAGGAGGATCCGAGCTATGCCCAAGCGTATGCGGGCTTGGCCGATTCCTATAACTTATTGGGAGATTGGGAGTACGGCGCTCTCCCTCCCAGCGAGGCTTACCCCAAAGCCAAGGCAGCCGCGATCAAGGCCCTGGAACTCGACAATTCGCTCGGCGAAGCCCACACTTCCCTGGCGTTTTCCCTCGATGTCTTCGACTGGGATTGGGACTCGGCCGAGAGGGAGTACAGGCGAGCCATCGAACTCAACCCGGGCTACGCAACCGCCCACCATTGGTATGCCGACCATCTGAGCGAGATGGGGCGAAATGACGAAGCTATCGCGGAAATGAGAAAAGCGGAACACCTGGATCCTCTCTCGCTCATCATCAGCGCTGACATGGCAGGCATTCTTCTGGTAGCGCATCGGGATGACGATGCCCTGGAGCAAAGCCGCAAGGCTGCAAATATGGACGCCAACTTCGCCATCGCCCACCTGGAACTCGGCCAGGCTTTCGTGCAAAAGCGAAGTTACAAGGAAGCGGTTGCGGAATTTCAAAAGGCGATTACGTTATCCGGAGGCAGCATTTCTTCCTACGCAAATTTGGCTTATGCGTACGCGCTCTCGAAGCGAAGGGGTGAAGCGCTCAAGATCGTGAATGACCTCAAGACTCGATCCACGCGCAATGCCTCCGAGATTGCGTTGATGTACGTCGGTTTAGGCGACAAGAATGAGGCCATGAGGTGGCTGGAGAAGGCCTTCGAAGCGCACTTCAACCCTTCGATCCTGGTGCGCCCAGCCTTCGACCCTCTTCGCTCCGATCCGCGTTTCCAAAACCTGGAGCACCGGATTGGCCTACCGGCCACCCCCGCTCCCGGCTAGTCCAGCGGCGGTTGTACTGTGGGCTTGGACGTTCAGACGGATTCGGGGGTGTTTCGCTTCTGGGACGCCAGATCGAACCCGCCGCCTACTCGTCCGCTGCCAGCTCGCGCCGCTCACGATGCGGTGCGGTGCGGTGCTGGCCAGTGGTGAGGACACACTTTTCTCCCACTCGAACCCCACAGGTAGGGCAGGGGATTTTCAGGGCGTGCTTTTCTTTTGCCGTCATCGCGAACAATTGTAGGTTTTCCGAGCGGTAACGTCGGTACGCCAGCGGACCGAACTCACTTCAGTCCGGCGATGGCGCGTCCTTGGCGCCAGCTCACCATCAAGCCGCGCAGGGAAGGGGTTTCACGGACCGGCCGATAGGGGCTTGTGCCTCCGAAGGTCAGTGTCCTCCAATTCTGCCGCCGCCCAACTCAGCCATCCCCAACACCCTTCCCAAAGGTGCCTTCTCCCTAACCCCCTCCGCTCCCGCAATGCTAAGATTATCCAGATACAGGCTCTTTCCGTTCGGTTCAACCAGACGGCATGAAAGCTCTCTGGGCGGGAGGGAAACGCTCCCGATTTCGCAACGCGAGGCGCAATGGATTCAGGTCCCATCGTTCCATCCGGCAGCCACATCCTCCGGGAAGTGCGCTCCAGTTTTTCTCAAGATCCAGGCCGCTCCGGCGTCGGCTTTAACGCCATTTCCGTCACCGCCCACGAGTCCGCCCTGCGCGACTACCTGCGCGTCCTCGACAAGCGCAAATGGGTCGTCCTCTCCTGCGTTCTGATTATCCCCGCTCTCGTCGGCATCGCCAGTCTCCGCATGACCAAGCAGTACGACGCCGTCGGCCGCATCGCCATCAACAAAATCGATGCCGTCGCTTTCAGTGTCCGCGACACCTCCGGTCCCTCCGACTACTTCGATCCCACCGACATGGACACCGAGGTCCGAATCCTGCAAAGCGATATGCTCGCCCTCGAGGTCATTCGCCAGCTGAACCTCGACAAGCGCTCCGCCGTGGGCGCCAGCGCCACCTCGCCGCAAGGGCACGGCACCATTACCACCGATCCCCTGACCGCCGATTCTAGCCGCGTCACCGCCATGCTCGGAGCCTTCCGCAGCGGCCTCCACATCTCCGTCGAGCCCAACACCCGCATCATCGATATTCACTACACCAGCCCCGACAGGAATCTCGCCGCCGCCATCGTCAACACCTTGGCCATGACCTATAAGGAAGCGAACTACAGAACGAAGTTCGAATCCACCATGCAGGCCTCCGACTGGCTTTCCAAGCAACTCGTGGATTTGCAGATCAAGGTCGAGACCTCCCAGGAAAAGTTGGTCCGCTATCAGAAAGAACACGAAATTCTCGGCACCGACGAAAAACAGAACATCATTACCAGCAAGCTGGACGAACTCAACCGCGAATTAACCTTGGCTGAAGGCGACCGCATGCAAAAAGAAGCGGCTTACCGCCAGGTCCAAACCGGCGATCCTGCCGCTGTCGCGGCTGCCGTCGCGCCCGGTGGCAGCGGCAACTCCGGCACGAACCAGCTCGATCACCTCCGCGGCGCGCAAGCCGATCTGCGCATCAAGGTCGCCGAAGCCGCCACCCAGTTCGGTCCTTCCTACCCCAGGGTCGCCGAACTGAACAACCAGCTCAAGCAGCTCGATACCGAGATTCAGAACGAAACCACCAAGGTCATCAGTGGTATCCGCGACCAGTACGAAGTCTCTCTCCAGCACGAAAAACTGCTCGCCGCCGATTTTGAGGAGCAGAAACAGCAGGCCAACGCCCTGAATGAAAGCGCCATCGAGTACAGCATGCTCAAGCGTGATCTCGATACCAGCCGTCAGCTTTACGAAGGCTTGCTCGAGAAAATGAAGGAAGCTGGTATCAATGCCGGTCTGCGCTCCAATAGCTTCCGTATCGTCGACGCCGCCCGCGTGCCCACCGCCCCCTCCGAACCCAACATCCCGCGAAACCTTTCCTTTGCTTTCGCCCTGGCCTTGACTTCGGGCGTGGGCCTGGCCTTCCTGCTGGAAAGTCTCGATAACACAGTTCGCACAACAGAACAGGCGCAAAACATTTCCCAACTGCCGTCGCTCGGCCTCATTCCCATGGGCACCCGCCCGGAACCCGCCAAAGGCGCTCGCCGCCTCGCGATCGCCCCTTCGCGCGAAGCCGTCGAACTCATCACCCAGGTCAAGCCCCAGTCCCAAATGGCCGAGGCCTACCGCGCCCTCCGCACCTCGCTCCTTTTATCTTCCCTGGGCGCCCCTCCTAAAATCATTCTCGTCACCAGCGCTCTGCCCCAGGAAGGCAAAACCACTACCAGCATCAATACCGCTATCGTTCTCGCCCAAAAAGGCGTTCGCGTACTTCTCATCGACGCCGACATGCGCCGTCCCAGCGTCCACAAGAACCTCAACCTCCCCGGCCCCCTCAAGGGCCTGAGCAACGTCCTGACCGGAACCGCCTCCATCCCAGACACCATCACCACCGCCCCAGACCTCCCCAACCTCTGGATCCTCCCGGCCGGCAGCCCACCCCCCAACCCCGCCGAACTTCTTGCCTCCACCAACATGCGCACCATGCTCTCCCAACTCCGCGAGCAGTACGATCACATCGTCATCGACACCCCACCCACCCTTTCCGTAACCGATGCCGTAGTTCTCTCCACCCGCGCCGATGCCGTAGTTCTGGTTATCCGCAGCGGCCAAACCACCAAGACCGCCCTCCGTCGCTCCCGCGACCTCCTAACCCAAGTCAACGCCCGCGTTTGCGGCGTCCTATTGAACGCAGTAGACCTTGCCTCCCCCGACTATTACTACTATTACGAATACCAGGCCAAGTACGGTGGGTCGTATTACAGGGGCGAGGAGGAGGAGACTGCTCCTACCACTGGGGCGATTTCGTAGATGGCTCGGCAGGGGTGGGTGGTGGGGTTTGGGTTGGCGGCGGGTTTGATTGCGTTTGGGCTGGCGGATTGTGTCGCGGATTTTCTCGCGGGGCACGCTAGCGAGGGGAGTTTGCATTGGGCCACGAGGCTGGCGCCTGGGAATGCGGCCTACCACAGTCAGTTGGGCCGGTATCTACAGGTCACGAATGGAGACTTGCGGCAGGCGTTGCGGGAGTATCAGAAGGCTACCGAACTCAATCCGCAGGATGCTGCTGCCTGGTTTGACATTGCGCGCCTAGAGCAAGTGCTGGGCGATGCGGCGGAGCAGGGCAGGGCGCTGCAACAGGCGGTGCGGGCGGCCCCGAAGAAGCCGGATGTGGCATGGGAGGCGGGGAACTTCCTCTTGTTGCGGGGCGAGCGCGACGCGGCGATGAAGGAATTCCGGGTGGTGCTGGAGAACGATGACATCGTGGCTCCCGCGGTTCTGGACCTGATCTGGCGAGTGCAACCCGATGCCCAGGCGCTCCTCGATCAAGTTATTCCTCCGCGAACGGAAACCTATGGCGCACTCCTTTCTCATCTGATTTCCCTGAAGGATAATGATTCAGCCGCCAAGGTGTGGTCGGCATTGATTGGCTTGCAGCAGCCGTTCTCGCAGCGGACAGGCCTGTTCTATGTCGATTACCTTTTGAACCAGCGCCTAGCGGATCCGGCGCGGGACGCCTGGCAGGAAATGGCGCCATTGTGTGGGCTCACGGCGTATCTTCCGGGACAAAATGTTCCGGGACAAAATCTGATGGTGAATCCCCGTTTTGAGCTCGATGTTCTGAATGCGGGATTCGACTGGCATTACTACGAACAGGGCAGCGTGAAAATCGCGCTGGACAGCAACGCGCCCGGCGGGACTCACGGGCTCCTGGTTAGTTTTCTCGGGCCAGGATTTGCGGAGACTGGGTTGTTTCAGCAGATTGCTGTCACGCCCAATACGCAGTATCAGTTTAGCGTTCATTTTAAGACCGATGAACTGGAGGGCGCTGGAGGACCGGCGTTTGTGGTGCGGGATGAGTTGACCGGGGTAGTGTATCTGACGACGGAGACCTTAAAGAATCCGGGGAGCTGGCGGGAAGTGGCGGGGCATTTTGCAACCGGTCCGGAGGCGAAGCTGGTAAGCGTGCGGATGGTGCGGATCCCGGCGGGGAATGCGATGCGGGGGCATCTTTGGATGGATGAGGTGCAGCTGACGAGGCTGGAACTGTAATTTTGCAATTTGTGATTTTGTAATTTGTCGTCCGATCTCAATCGGCGGGTGGCCGACCCTTTCGCGGTGTTGATCTCTTCTCCACAAATGGAATCTAGGGTGCCCCGTCCTTGCGTTCTTTGCAAGGGCGGGAGTAATTACTGCCTGAAACAACAGCCTGAAGCCAATAAGGGCCACAGAGGAAATGATCTTGCAGACGTATCTCGTTTGTTTTCCGGTTTTCCCTGTAAAGTCCGTGAAACTCAAAGATTCTGGTCTCCTCCATCGCGTATCTCAATGATTCCAAAAGATCGGGGGGAGGGGTCTCCGTCGCATTCACTGGGATGGAAACTATTCGCAGCCCGAACTGCGCAGGTCTGCTCGCGTCATTTCCACGCGTAGAAATTGGGCGTGGGACTTGGACTGTCTCGTGGCCGCGTCGAGAAGGATTTTCGCCTGGTCGCAGTCCTTCGTCACGCCGTCGCCATTCGCGTACAGTCCCGCCAGCAGGATCAGAGCGGAGCCATTCTGGTTCTTCACCGATTGCCAAAGGTGGCGTGCCGCCTCGGCGCTGTTTCGTTGGGGCCCTTGCAACTCGCGCATACCAGCCAGCAAGTCTGGGTCGGAAGGGAGATTTGCATCTGTTGGCAGGGGTATTTGTGGAGATGGAACACGAGTCGTGCTGGCGTTCCCATTCGTCACCTTCGGTGTCTCGTGCGGCGCCGTGCCCGATGGCAGGACCAGCGACGATTGCTGGGATGGTGCCGCAGCAACCGGGGCTCCAGCAGCGGGTGGGGCTCCAACGGGTGTAGTTCCGGCGGCCGGTGCCGCGGAAGCCGGCCCCGCAGAGTATTGCGTTACGGGAGGCTGAACGGCGCCCGCCGCAGCGGCTGGCGCCTGAGGTTTCTGAGCTTGTTCCATTGCTCCAGATCGTTGCCGACGTTCCTGGATCATCCAGAGCGATCCTCCCAGCACAGCCAGAACACCGACTACGATCAGAGGCCGACGCCAGCCGCTCCCCTCAGGCGGCAGCATCTGAATCTGCTCCGACCTGGCCAAAAGGTTGTCGAAGGATTGGGAATACGCAACCGCGTCACGAGAGACATACGAATCTCCGTAGGGAAGAGACTCAGATGGCAATCCTGTTTCACGACCCTGCGTCTGTTGCCGTCGATCGTCCCGTGGCGTTCCGCCAGTTCCGCCCAGCAATTCCTGCCACGATTCTGGAACAGCTTCGGCGCCCGGAACGGCGGATTCCTCACCCTGGATGGGCTCTTGGCCCTCCGGACCGAAGCCACGCTCGGTCTCTGCCGCGCCTTCCCGCTCGTTGTCGAGGCCTTCGGGTACCGGCGCCTCGACGGCCTCATGCTCGAATCTTGCCAGTTGCGGCTGAATTTCGAGGGCTCCGCTCCGGGGAGCCTCGGCGAGCGCTGATTCCAGCCGGGAGAGATCCTGTGCTGGTCCGGTGATGAGGACTGGGCCAACAACTCGGGAGGCGACCGAAGTCTGCGAAGAGCTCTCGAGCAGCGGACCCGGCGATCCTCCTGCGAGCCTCGCCTCTTCTGCTTCCAACTCGCAAACCAGTTTTTCGATAGCTGCCTCGCGCTTGTCTACGGAGGCGGTGTAATAGATATGCGCCCACCGGCCGAGTTGCTTTGCCAACAGGGGGTTTAAAAGAGGATTCAGACGTGCATTGGGGAGTGCAGGCGAGCCTGGGCTTCGCGGAACTTCTGGCTCTCGATCTGCTGTTTCTCGATCCGCAGTCGCCAAGGCTGTTTTCTCCAACCTGCTATTTTTCCACAATTCTGAGCTCTCCGAGGAGAAATCTCAAAACAAAATTCCTGTAGAAAAAGCAGCCGAAGACTCTAGCTCAGGACCCATCGGAACCATCTGGCTGATTCGTGCGGGCCTGAAACCTAGTCGCAGGGTTGGCCGCGTGCTGGCTGGAACTGTTCATCCTGCGCATCGCGTTGCGTCAGAAATTTGCCCTTGGGAGTCTTTCCATAAGGTTCCGCTCCCGGGCAGTAATAGAGCGCGCTCTTAACGTCGACCCAAACTTTGGTTCCGGGCGTTCCAGCGTAAGTCGCTGGAGGCGGAGGGGCCTCGGCCAAACCCATCGATACGAGTAACTCCTCAAATGCGGATAGTCGTGGTTCCGCACTGGCGGCGGCGGCACTGGAAGACGCCACTGTCCTTTTCGGCTGGGGCCACAACGCCCACGTGAGGCTGGCTGCGAGCACCACTGCCGAGGCCGCCAGGCAAAGATCGGCTCCGTGCAGGCGCCAGAACCCCACGGCAACCTCGGGCTGTTCCGTCGCCGCAGTCTCTGGCTGAGCATGCAGCCATGGTTCGTCGGCGGACTTTATCAGACCGGGCTCTGGCCGGGCTTCCTGGTGAGCGTACTCGTCGTAAAGATGTGCATACGCCGCCGAATGCGGCACTTCCCGTTCACCGTCGAGGGAGTTGTCACCGGATCCGAAATCGGGTTCCTTCGCTGAAGGCGCCGCGCCGGCCCGGTGGTTGTCGACCTTGGGATTCTGCGTCGTCACGGAAAAATTCAGCGCTGTCTGAACCTCTCTTCCGGCTGGCTTGCCGGTTGCCGAGTGTTCCAAACCATAGGAGGAAGCTCCATGATGCTCCTGCTGATCCAGTAGATACTTGCCGAGTCGCGCCAGACCATGAGTGGGTCCCGCGGGAGCCGATGGCAGACCGTTGGGCGGAAGGAGAGGCTCGTCTTCCCCAGTGCCATCGCCACCGTCGTCTAGGCCGCTAAGAGATTGGCTGGTCGTATCGACACCATTCAGCAGTTTAGACAAATGAGGCTGCAGCCGATCGAGTGCATCCAGTAGCGTCGCGCGTTCCGATTCCAGAGCGTCGCTTCGCTCCTGCCCAGCCGCCACCGTCACCGTCTCGCTGATGAGGCCGCTCAGGATTTGGCAGGTCCGCACATCGGCGTCTTCGAAGCCCCATGCCTGGGCGAAGCTGATCTCCAACGCCCCTTGCACTCGCCCCTCGTAGTGAATTGGCATGGCGATTACCGAGCCTTCCGCTACTCCCGGCAGCGCATCGTAGCGCGTACGAGGATCCGACTTAGCGTCAGTGCATCGAAAAACCTTGCCATCGCGCAAACTTGCCGTCAGTCGGCTCCCTGCAAGAGCCACGCTTTGGCCTGCGCTTGCGGCCAGGCTGCCGCTGGCTAGCTGACACACGGCTTGCGATCCCCTCAACAGCCAGATCGCCGCCCCTGCCCCTCCCGTAATCCCCTGAGCTCGCTCCGCGATCAACTGCAATCTTTCCTGCAAGCGGAGCTGACTCCCATGCACCATCGCCTGGGCTTCCGCGATCGCCGACAGGCGCGCCGCTTCGCTCATCGCCGGTACGGATGCGCCGGCTGAAGAGGCTAGCGCCTCGCGCTGCTGTTGCAGCAAGTAGGCTGCGGCCAGCAACTGCTCAAACGACCGCTCGTCCAATTGCGTTTTCGTTTCCATAGCGCTGGTTACTTTAGTCAGCAACATTCATCAATCCGATTTCACACTGTTTCCTCTTCAGAGTGCAATTGGCAATCCAAAGACCCGACCACTCCCATGCCGCCTTTTAGTCCAGTGTCACTCCAAAGGAAGAGTTCCTCCACAATCGATGTCAACACGACCTAAGATGCGCTAAGTGTAGTCCTTGCAGCACGGGAAGGACAAAAAACACGAATCGTCGGGATTGGCTCAAGGTCAGGAGCCGAAGGGCGCCCCTCAGCAAGGCGCGAACCGAGGACTATGGAAACTGCAAAAACTTGCACTCAGGTGCGCCCTCAAGGGGTTTGGGACTTTAGGCCCCCGGGTCGCCGTGGGGGCAGGTAACACGCTAACGTGAATGGGTTTCCTCCCAGTTCGGGAAGGCTCGCCCCTTCTGGTCCAGATTTTTGCTTCAGGTTTGTTCCACGTCCTCTCGTAAGTATCGGAGTTTCTTACCCCTTAGCTTGGACGATCTTTTGGTTGCGTCCGTGCAAAGAATCAAACGCCGGTCGCGAAGGGTCGAAGGTCCCTAGCGTCGCAGCTGAAGGAGGACAAAAATGGTCGACCTCAATGTGATCAAGATTACCCCGCGGGATGAAGATGTGCTTCGCCTGGGAGGGATCAGTCTTAGGGATCGAAGCGGAGGAAGCGAGGTTGACCAGCCCAATTGGCGGGAGCCCAGCCTAAGTTCTGTCCGTCATGCTGGGCAAGGTTCGCGTAACGCTTGTGGCCTCTCGCCGGTAGCCCTATCGCGGGTTCTGGAACGGGTAACGCGGAGTCTTTGACAGATAGACTTCGAGCTTGGATTTTTCTTCCGAAGGAAGACCCAGAAAATGCAGACCCATGCCGAATCCGGGCCGAATGTTGCTGACGACAGCTGACGCTTGCAATTTGACCGAATCGAGCCAAATGACGATTTTTAGCTGGGTACCGATGCGCAGCGGCATAGGCATATCGACGAAACACCCACCGAAGCTCAAATCGCCGATACCAGCCATAATCGGCGCGGTCTGCCCTTCGGGGTGAAGTTCTGCCGAGGCGACGCAAGGCATTCTCGGAAGTGCCCGGCGTTCTCCCGCAGCCCCTTCCGGAGTTCCCCCCGGCACGCCACGGACAAATCGGTTTGATGAAAGGCCGGCAAAATTGTCCAGAATGGGCATCGGTAGCGGAAAATCAAAGATGTTCCGCTCCGGAGATGGGTTTTCCAAACCCGTATCCCACCGGGGTGGCTTGCCCGGGGCGGCTGGTGCCGGCACCACCCACTTCACGTGGTAGCGCGCTTTCTGATCTTTGTAGCTGACAGAGACTGTGTCCTGCAGCTTGAGGGCGACCGAGAGTCCGCGCAGATGGAGCCCTGATCGGCTTACATCAAGGGTCTCAACCTTCTCGGCGAAGGGACGACCCGCCACATCCGTTCCCAAGATTCGGACCGTGACCTGTACCGCCTTTCTGGGTTCTCGGCGCTTACCCATCTAAGGTCTCCGTTCGACGACTTAGCTTTGAGACGGCTCGATCGGACCGAGCGGGATTGGAATCATCCTAGTCTGGAGGGAGGCGATTCGCCAGTGACCAACTTCATGCCCCGCTGATAACCGCGTCCTTGAATTCGGGTCAGGGATCGAGTGGAGTTTGGGAATATGTCTGCAACCTGTTGCAACTCACCTGAGGCCGACCCAGCCTTGTGGCCACTAAGCAATTGTAAAAGCGATAGTTAGCTTCTCGGCGGCGGACCTCGGCTTGCACTGAATCGAATGCCGCGTTCATGGCAAACAATTCTGTGACGGATTCCCGGACCGCATAACTATGGCCCTGACCGAAACCTTCTGGATGGCGTGCGATTGCACCGAGAATACCCGAGTGGAATACGGTCCCTTTGCCACTCGCTCCGAAGCCGAAGTGACGGCGCGTCGTCTCCGGCTCGGTTATCTCTTGCGCTATGAGCACCTCCTGGGCGAAGAAGACGAGATCGAAGACGTTCGTTCGGTTTTCATCGAACTTGCCGCCGGGACTGGCAATGCGACGCCTGCTCAGCCCACGCAGTGGCATACGCGCTGCGCATCCTGTGGAATAAGTTCCATTCATGATCACAGCTGGCAGGCCGAGGTGTGGGCGGATATTCACGAATTCGAGAACATGCGGCACCTGGTGCGCCTGTTCGAGCGCAGCGATGCGAGGGGCCTGCGGGAGATCGCGCACTGGCGACAGAAAAGCGCCTAAAAGATCGCTCGCCCGCGGCTAGCTTCTCAGCAAATTTCAGAGCTGGTGCCGAAAAGCCCTAGTGTTTCCATCCTTTAGTTACCGTTTCGGTACCGCCAATACAATTTCTACCTTTCTTCTGGTTCCAGTAGCAGAATCTCCTTAAGCCAGCTCCTACCTCTGTTTCCGCCTCTCGGGTCCCTGAGTCAGAGCCGAGCTGCCGATTCTTGACCGATCCACAACATCCAAGGAGGATTTTCCATGAATAGCCCAGGAAGGCTGTTTTGTTTCGTTGTCCTGATGTTCGCAGCGGTAGCTGTTTCACCGAACGGCGCGGGGTCCAACGATCGTGTTGTGAAACAGAGCCCGGGAAAGAGCACAGGCTCGCCGGCTGTAGCCGCCGATTCATTGCCCGTGCCGTGGGGCAAGAAGCCCGGTGGTATCGACGCGCGCTCGCCGAAGGTTGTGGCGGACTCGCTGCCCGTGCCGTGGGGCAAGAAGCCAGGCGGCACGCTAGCCTAGGCACGAGTCGTTTCCTTGTAGCCTGCGGTGGGCTGCTGTAAGCTGATCCATCGCAGGCCCCTTATGTACTGGATGGAATTGGCGGTGCAGGTCATTTGCATCGCGCTCGAGATCGGCACACTTGCGTTTCTTTTGCGGTGGGGTAGTTGGCGCGTGCTGCCTGTTTTCTCGGTCTATCTGACCTTTATTCTCCTGCGCACCGTAGTCGGATCCATCGCGCTATCCCATCCCCGTTTCTATTTTGAGTTTTACTGGATCAGCGCGCCGCTGGAGATTGCCCTCACTAGCAGCGCTGTGCTGGAGAGTTTCTGGCGGGTTTTTGCCAGCTTCCGCCTGCTTAAATGGTTTCGCCTCGTTGTACCAGTTGCCGTTACCGGCTCTCTGATCTATTCGGCTTGGAGGGGATATCACGATCAATTTCCGCTCGTCGAAATGACTCCCGCCGCCAGCGCCTTAGTCAATGCCATGGTGATGTCTTACTACGCTATCCTGGGCGTCACAGTGGTGTATTTCGCTCTGGTCACGTTCTTGCATGTATCTGGACGCGCCTTAGAAAACAGGATCGTCCTTGGTTTTGGCCTGGCCTCACTGGCGGCAGCGTTCGGAGGCGCCACTCGGGGCACGTTCGGAGAGGGCTTCGCCCTCGTCAGCCGGGAAGCGCAACCGGTCGGCTATTTGATAGCCTTGTTGCTCTGGCTCTCGGGGGCGGTCCACAGGGTGCCGGACAGGCCCGCGGTTGCCCGGTTCTCTACGGGTTCGCTCCGCGGCTTGAGATTCCAGTTGCGCAACTTGCGTTCTTTTGTTAGAAAGGGTGCGCGTTAGTTTGGGAACCATCCAGTCAAGCGCTACGGGCCCACGGCAACTCGCTACGAAAATTGCGCCAACCTTGGCTCGGCCGATATGAATCTCGCCTCCACGCTCCACGCCGCAGCATTCCTCCTGCCTTTTCTCGGTGCCCTTATCCTGCTCGCTCTCGCCGCGCGGTATACAGTCTACCGTCGTCCTCCGGGAAGTCTGGACGACGTCGCTCTGTTTGTGCGCCAGGTCGATGTGCTGGAACTTGCGGCTTTGCTCGATCCCTTGGTTCCGCTTGCCCTGAAAGAATCTTTGTCGGATGCGGCCTATCGCCGTGAACTTGACACGCATATCCGATTGGTCCGCGAATACCTCGATCGCGTGAACCACAATGTGCACGTAATCCAGAATTGGGTCGCGGGCGAATATACGCAAATGGCTGGCAAGGACCCCGAGGACTACAACGCGCATGAGCGCTTGGTCGTGGAAGCCATGCAGATGGCCACGGAGCTTCGCATGTACGCCGTTGCGGCCAGATGCAAACTGTGGATTTGGGGGGCGCTAAGGATCGACCGCTGGCCGGAAAAACTCTTGCCTCGAATTCCTAATTTGAGGGTGCTGCACGGGATTGAGCTATTGGCCAATTACCGCAGGCTCACGGAAATCACGCGGATGTTATCTCGCAACCGCGGCCCCCGGCACCAGGAACTTTTCGATGCACTCTGATTCCTGAGGTGCCGCATCTTCCTTAAAATGGCGGAGCCGCTTCGGCCACCCCCACGTATTTGTCGGCTCCCCCGTAATACAAAAGAAAGCGGTTGGGCTCCTCAACCAGACCCTCGACGAATACCACGTTCGGTACTTGGCCCACTTTTTCCCAAACTTGCTCCGGGGCGAATACCGGTTGTTCGCTCCGCCAGAGCAGTTTGCGTGGATCATTACGATCAAAAATCGCAATTCCAGTACGGTAAAACAAATGCTCGTCAGCACCGTTGTAAATCAGCACGATGCCTTTGTCCGTTAGCAGAGGTGGCGGCCCGGGTTCCACTACACGGGCGTCAAACTTTCCGGGTCGCCCCGCCAGGACGGGCGTCTTTGTAGCTTCTTCCCAATGGATCAGGTCCGAGGAATACGAAAGACCCATCTCGTCGATGCCGTCGGATGAGGTACCCAGCCAATACATCCAATACTTCCCCTGAATCTTCTTGGTTAGGATCGCGCCGGACTTCGTCCAGCGCTTGTTCCAATTGCCCTGATAGGCGGGCAGCAGAATTCCCTTGCGCTTCCAGTGGAGAAGGTCGCGCGAGGTAGCCAGGCATAACTGCGCATCCTTCTTGTTATAACCCGTGTAAGTGACATAGAACGTCTTTCCAATCTTGACCAGTCGTGGGTCTTCCACTCCGCCCTTTTCCTCATAGGGCATTTCGGGAGAGAGGACCGGATCCGGGCGGCGCTGGAAGAATATGCCGTCATCGCTCGATGCGTACCCCAGACTAGACGTGCCGTTGGCATCCTGAGCACGATAGAGCATCACAATCTTCTTTCCCTGGCGAATGACTCCGGGGTTGAAGGTTCCGGCGGACTCCCACGACGTTCCAGAAGGAGAGACAATTGGTTCGGTCGAAACACGCTTCCACTGTGGCCTTTCCTCTCGGATGCCCTGCGCGAAGCTCTGAAACGAAATGGAGATCAGAAAAAGGCTGACAAAAGCTAACGGCCTGTGCATGCGCAACCTCATGATCGTGGCCCACTTTCTTGGAGGATACCCCCTCGGGCTAACTTAACACGGCGACATCTCCGCCAGGACGGTTTTACCGGCGATTCTGGGCGACGAGATAGCGCCCGATGTCATTGCTCCATACCGGTCCATTGTTCCGGTCGGCCTCGCAAAACTGCCGCACGTGCTCATTCGCGTCGGCGCTCAACGCGGTTCGTTCATAAGCGACGCGAACCTCCGTGGTCTCGGCGCTGGGCTTCGACAAGTGCAAATCGATCCGCGTCACCATCAGCTCGGGGATGATGTAAACATACTGAATATGTCCCTGATCCAGATCGAAAGCCGTGTTCACCCAGATGCTGTGATGATGTCCGTGACTAACCTGAAATACCGCGCCCTCGATATCCCGAGCAGGCTGCGGATACTCGAAGCGCGGGTCCCAGGAATCGGATGCCCAGGCTCTTTCGCCCTCCGGGCCAAACAGAGGAGCGGCAACGCTATACGGCGCGTGAACCAGAAACTCGAATTCGGTTCGAACATGGTAGGAGGGCCCGAAAGAGGAGCGATGGTGTAAGTGATACGCAATTCCAGCCACGGCGGCTAAGACCAGAACGGCCAACGCCAAGAGAATCCCTTTGTTCATTTCCTGCGCTCCTTCAGGTGATGACTGTCGGTGGCGCGCAAGGTCATCCCGTAGATTTTCTTGCACTGTTCGATTTCCTTCAGCGTGTCGGGCGAAAAGGGTGTTTTCCCCTCGAAGGCGTGCAGGATCACGCCCTCGAGAAGGTCGCCGAGCGTCATATCTTTTAGTTCCGCTACGGCCTTGAGCACCTTCAGAAGCCGCTTTTCCATCCGCACGCCGGTTTGGACACGTTCGACTTCCAAATAAGCAGGAGGTTCGTTGGTCTTCGTCATGAGTACCAATGTACCATGGTACCCATCGTTGTCGAACCATCTTTTGTCAAACCTGGTCCCGAGCCATCCCCGTTTGAGCTTCATGGCCTTCGCCGCACGGGGGCGTTTCGAGACGAAATGGCTGCTGGAAAGCGTCGATTGTGCCGGCCTTTTGTTCCGCTCTTTCCGTTCCAATTACCAAGCTCCAGGGCAACAGCCATGCAAGCATTTCGGAGTTCTTTCGTAGCGGGGCCGTCGTTCATCGCCCTTGCCACCACCATGCCACCGATGCACAGCGCCGCGATCGCTTGCGCTCGGCCCCGGTCGGGACGCGCAACGCCTTTCGCGTTTTTCTGGAGCGCGCTGACCATGGCCTGGAACACAGTTTCGAAGGCGCTTCTCACGCGCTCGTCGCTGCGACGGACGTCGGCCGGCAAGGCGACCATCGGACAGGAGTTTTCCACATCCGCGAAGTGCTGAGGAGACAGGTAAGCGCGCACGATTTGCGGCCCTGCCTCTTGCGAGCATAGATCCACCTCCAGGCCCTTCCAGCGGTGCTTCCAGTTGGGATCGGTGAAGAAGCACCGCAGCACCTCGGTGTACAGGTCACTTTTGCTCTTGAAATAGCTGTAGAAGCCTCCGTGGGTTAGTCCCGCTCCAGCCATGATCTGCTTGACGGAAACCCTATCAAACCCGTGACGGTTAAAAAGGTGGCGGGCGCTATCGACGATCTGTTCGCGCCTTGCGACCTTGTGGTCTGGTCTGTATGGCAAGCTCCACCTCGCGCTACAATGCTTCTCGATTCTTCTCTCGCGCTTCGCGAATAATATTACCTTGAACATATTTTGTCACCGTGCTGAGATTGCAGCGTGGTGAATTCCAAAACAACGTGAGCCAACAAAATGGCAGAAGAGCGGACGATGATGAACAAAAATGCGCCTACACGACGACAGTGGATTGCCGCCAGCGCACTTGCCGCAGGCGGCGTGGCTCTCTGGCCGAAACGTGTTTCGGCGGCGGAGCCAGAGGGAATTTCTCATTCGGCGGAAGCCATCCATCAGGAACCGACGTTTGCCGCAAGTCCGCTGCGCGTCTACGAAGTGCTTATGGACAGCCAGCAGTTTGACAAGGTCATCCAGGCCAGTGGAGTGATGCAATCCGCTGTCCTGGAGAAGATGAAGAAGCCGACCGAAATCAGCAGGGAAGTCGGCGGGGCATTCACGCTGTTTGGCGGCTATATTTTTGGCAGGCATCTTGAGCTTGTTCCAAATGAGCTGATTGTCCAGGCTTGGCGGGTGGGCAATTGGGACCGGGGCGTGTTTTCCATTGTCAGATTCGAGCTGACAGCGGCCCCAGGGGGCGGCACGAAGCTGATCTTTGACCACACCGGATTTCCGCAAGGCGATGCCGGGCACCTGGCCGAGGGTTGGGAAGCCCACTACTGGGAACCGATGCGTAAGGTGCTTGCCTAGGCCGTCATCGCCCATTTTGAGTCCAAAGCGCCAAGCCTGCATCCACATGGGCATGGCTAACTTGAGGGAATTCAACCTCGCCGAATCGATGGCGATTCTCGGGCGAACTCCAATCAGTCTCGACGTGTTGTTGCGCGGGCTGCCCGATACCTGGGTGCGCGGCAACGAGGGGAGCAAAAACGGGAAAGATACGTGGAGCGCGTACGATATCGTCGGTCACCTGATCGTCGGCGAGCGCACCGACTGGATGCCGAGGGCGCGGATCATTCTGGAGCATGGCGAAGCCCGGCCATTCGATCCCTACGACCGTTTTGCGCAGTCGAGGGAGAGCGAAGGCCAAACTCTGGAACAGCTCCTGGAGGAATTCGCTCACCTGCGAAGGGGGAATCTCGCGGCGCTCCAGGCTTTGAATGTGCAACCGGCAGACTTGGAACGTCGAGGCCGGCATCCGAGGCTCGGGGTCGTAACGCTCTCGCAATTGTTGGCGACGTGGGCGGTTCACGATCTCACGCACTTGCATCAGCTTTCGCGGGTGATGGCCCACCAATATCGCGAGGCGGTCGGTCCGTGGAGCGCCTATCTGGGTGTGTTGCACTGCGACGGGCATAGCGCTCCCTAGCGCGAGCTGCCTACCGCGCTCAGGATGCGCTGGTGCCCTCGCCGTCAGATTCGTTGGTGCTACCGCTCGTCGACAATGAAGAGTGCTCTTGGCCAGAGCCGGGCGGGTGGCCGTCCCTGTCGGCGGTTTTGCTCTCCGTTCCCAAACCAAAATCTCGGGTACCCTGTCCTTTCGTCTACGCTCCAGGCAACGGCCTCAAGCCTTCCCTCCACCCACCCCAACTATTCCTTCCCATTTTGGAACTCGCTCCCGAAGATTCCCACTCATTCGTTGACTTAAGACTCCTCCGACCGCACCCTATTTATTAAGGAGTTTTATGGGCGAAAGTCGACCTTATAGGGCTATCTCCTTTGTTTTCTAGATTTTGCCTGTAAGTCCTTTAATCTCAAGATTTTGGCCCCTACCCAGCGTATCTCATTGATTCCAAAAGATCGGGGGGGAGGGGGGGTGGAGGCACTCTTCATGATCTACGACGTTCATATTCCTCGTTGCGCCCATATCAAAACCAACGGTACTCAGTGCGGCTGTCCGTCTCTTCGCGAACGCCGCTTCTGTTACTTTCACGAGAAATGGCAGGGCCAACAAATTGCCCTGAAAGCCGAGCAGCCTCCCGAGCCCTCACCTTGTCCATGCCTCTCCTCGAGGACGCCGACTCTGTCCAAATCGCGCTCATGCAAGTCATTCGCCTCATCGCCGCCCGCCAGCTCGACCAGAAAACCGCCGGACTCCTCCTTTACGCCCTCCAGACCGCGGGTGGCCCATTCAAGCCATCTTTTGGCTTGAGTGGGGCAGTTCGAGCGCTGAGGAGAACTTCTGACTCATTCGTTCGTCTCCTGAGCTGTCGCTCATCGTTGAATGTTTTCGTCCGCAACTACTCTTGGACAAGCCCCACTCAAGCCAAAGGAAGGCTTGAGTGGGCCACCCGTCAGACATCGCATCATTTAGCTTCGTGGAGTGAAAGGCCCAACCACGACACTCTTTCAACCGAGGCCCTGCAGGAGCCTGGCCATAGAACGCAAAAACAACTGTGTGAATTGGCGGCGAGAAAGTAGGATTCGTCCGCTGAGGTAGAGCGTTACAAGTCCGTGCGCATGTGCCCAGATCGTTAAGGACGTTTCGGAGACGTCGTCGGCACGAAGTTTGCCTTGCTGCATCGCGCCGCTCACTGCAACATGCAGCATCTTCAGGGATGGTGACTTTCCCGTCTTAAGAGCGTCAGGAAAAGCCAACACGTCGGCCCGTTGCGAGAAGTACATGTAGCGGAAGAGGTTTGGATGATCGAGCGCGTAGTCGAGATACCCTCTCATCCCTCGAAGGCCGGTTGCGTCGCCGCGGGCATTCGAGACCTTGAAGTAGTCGGCGATTCGCTGGTACTCGATCTCGGTCGCAGCTTTCAGCAGGGCTTCTCGATTGGGAAAATGCCTATAAAGAGCCATCGGGGTAATGCCAACTTTGCCGGCGATACGCCTCATGCTTGCAGTGGCAGGATCCTCGGACTGGTCGAGGAGTTCCAGAGCCGCTGTGCAGATCTTTTGCGAGGTAGTTGCGCTCATAGGTATACAGTGTATACTCAGGGCGGGAAGTATACGGCGTATACGCGGTCGGAGGGTTTGAGATGGCACGCATCTGGAAGCGAATTGGGATCGGCGTAGCGATCTACTTCGTGGCACTGTTCACAGTTGCCGGGATGCTAGTTGGCTTCGGCCGTATCACCCAACCGAAAGCCCTCAAATCGGTAACCGACCCGTTTAGCCGAATGGACCTATTGGGTCTTCCCCCGATCACACGCTACAAGGCGCGAGATGGCGCTGCACTCTCGTATCGTCTCTACGAAGGCGGAGACGCCCAGGTTGCAGTCCTTATTCACGGCTCGGCCGGAAGCAGCAAGGACATGCATCGCATGGCGGAGGCGTTGTTGCAGAGAGGCGTTACGGTCTACGTTCCCGACCTGCGTGGGCATGGCGCCAACTATCCGCACGGGGATATCTCCTACCTCGGTCAGCTTGACGACGACATTGCCGATTTCATGAAGGCGGCACATCCGCGATACAAGAACGCCCAGTGGACCCTCGTTGGATTTTCATCCGGCGGAGGTTTTGCTTTGCGCATCGCCGGTAGCGATCCCGGCAGTGAGTTCGACAGGTTCGTCTTCCTATCTCCGTACCTGCGCTACAACGCGCCGACTGTCCGCGCTGCATCTCCGAAGGAGGAGGCCTCTCCTGAGCACAACGCCTGGTATAGCGTCTCCATAAAGAGAATCATCGGCCTCTCCATCTTCAATTTCTTCGGCTTTCATCATTTCGACGGTTTGCCCGTGCTGGCCTTCCCGGTACCTACCGGCATCGAGTCCACGACCGCCACTTATTCGTTCCGACTGGAAGAGAACTTCCAACCCAGGAGCGACTACAGGGCAGACATCCGGGCCATCAAGAAGCCCGCACAGGTCTTCGTTGGCGGCCAGGACGAATTGTTTCTTCCGGAGAACTTCGCGGAGGTCTTCGATAAAGTGCGCAGCGATATTCCTGTGACGATTGTCCCAGGAATGGGTCATTCCGACATGATTACGAAACCCGAACCTATCGCTGCCGTAGTCAATGTGTTTCCCAAGAGCTAGTTAGCCGGGTGCCCCAGGTTCGCGCCGCACTTTGGGGCTAACCCTTCGACAAGCTCAGGGCAGGCTCGGGGCCGAGAAATACTCTTGGGGATCCGCGGGAAGCTAGTATTTCGCGATCGTGCGCGGTCCCTTCCGACTCAATCTCAACCATCCCTACCTCGCGCAGAGAGTCATGACGAAAGCTGCTCCATTGCCACTCTGCCGGCTCTTTTACCAGGCCCCTCTTCGCCGGATTGAGATGGATGTATCCCAGCTTCTCGTCGAACTCTGCCGCGTCGAGAATATTGCGGTCCCAAAGTAGTGGCCCACTCAAGCTCTCTTTTGGCTTGAGTGGGGTTGTTCCAGCGCTGGTCAGAACTTCTGACTTAATCGTTCCCGCCCCCTTGCTGCCGCTCGTCGTCCTATGTTTTTGTCTGTATCTCCCTTTGGACAAACCCCACTCAAGCCATAAGGAACGCTTGAGTGGGCCACCCGTCAGCTTCAATCCGTGGATGCAAGAGCGGCTATTTGTTGGCGGTCTGATTTGGCAACTGAGCTCGTTTCGCTACTTTGTGCCGGATCTGCTCTTCGGACAGGATGGGTGCGAAGTCTTCCATCTCGAAGATCTGGCGGATTTCGATTTCGGAGTCGCTGGCGTGGGGGTTGGGGCAGCGCTTGGTCCACTCAATGGCCTCTTCGAGGGACTTGACCTGCCAGAGCCAGAAGCCGGCGATGAGCTCTTTGGACTCGGTGAAGGGGCCGTCGATGACCGTACGAGACTTGCCGGAGAACTTGACGCGCGCGCCTTTGGAGCTGGGATGGAGGCCATCCATGGCGAGCACGACGCCGGCCTTCATGAGCTCTTCGTTGTACTTGCCCATCTCGAGCAGGAGCTGTGGATCGGGGAGGGCGCCTTCTTTTTCTGACTCAGGGGTTGCTTTGACGATGACCATGAATCGCATTGCGAAATCTCCTTTGGGTTGAGAGCGCAGTTGGGTCGCTGTTGCTGGATATCGTACTGGCTCTCTGCTGATACGTCGAACGGGGTGTGGCCGAATCGACAGGAGAACGGAATTTCACTCATGATTTTTAGCGCCAATTGTGTGGCCGAAATCGGGGCCTCGATCTACTGTCCGCTTACTCGAATGTTCGCCTCCCGATGACTTCAGGCTTGCGCCTGGCCCTGAAAACAGAATGCTTGACACCGGGTTGGCAGTGACTTATAAGTGTTGGCCTAAAACGGAACGCCCCCCAAATTTCTGCCAAGGAACGTACCATGAAGACGACTCTATTCGGGTTGGTGGTGCTCGTTGCGCCGGTGTTCGCAGTCTTGGGCGGCCGGTCCAGCTCGGCGCAGGACAAACAGGACAGGTACACGCTGCGGGTGCCGGGCGGCCTCGCCTTCTCTGAGATCAAGGGATATGAACAATGGCAGATGGTCGGCCCCACTCTGGCGGCGTCCAAGGATTACATTTTCACAGACTACCCGAAGAGGTAAGCGCGGTTCGGCCCTCTACAGATCTGGAAAGGAGATCTTCATGAGCACATCCGCCGTTACGACTTCCTCCAGCAGCGTCTACACAACCCCCGCGTTCTGGGAACGTTTGTGACGGACAGCCGGCATCCAATCCATCCTCTGTTTCCTGGTCGCGTACATCGCCTATGGCCAGCAGCCGCACGTCGGCGCATCGGCTGACGCACTGGCCGCCTTCTACGAGGGCGATCGCATGCGGATACTGATCGCGGCCGTGTTCTACGGATTGGCGATCCTCAATCTCATGTGGTTCGCTGCGGCGCTCAGGACCACCCTGGCGGATGCGGGCCGAGACGGTTGGGGCGCGGCGGCGACCGCCGCCAGTGCCGCCGTCGGAGCGCTTTTGCTCTTGCTGGTTGCGGTGGTTGCAGGGCTCGCGTACTCCATCGCCAGCTCGGGAAATCACATGCTCACGTCGGGCCTGAACGACTTCGTATGGGCAGGGTTCGTGTTGACTTCGTTCCCGCGCGCGATGCTGATCATGTCCGCGGCGTTTGGGCTTTGGCGGGCCCGGCTGATCTCGAACACGCTCTTCGCGGGCGGGGTCGCTGCTGTCGTGCTCGTCTTGCTGGGTGGCACCACCTGGCTGAGCGGCGGCTTGTGGGCACCGGATGGCGTCTATTCGCGCTTCGTCTCGCCCGCCGTCGGCCTGCTGTGGGGCATGGTCGTGAGCGGCGTGCTCTTGACCCGAAGTCCTGCTACACGTACTGGCTGGTGAGGCCGACGCTGGCCGGGTGCCCCAGGTTCGGGCCGTACTTTGGCGCTAACCCTTCGACAAGCTCAGGGCAGGCTCTGGGCCGGGAAACAGTCTTGCGGATCCGGGTGGCTCGGCTTTTGCTTTTTGAATTTTGCTGGCAGCGCCTGAAGGGAGCGCGTTTGGGAGGGGGTTGCGGCATGTCTGAAGACATGCCCTAATACGAGGCTTTGATCCTTACCTCGGGGGCTTAGGCCCCTCTTGTTGAGGCCTTGACGCGGCGCTGATGCGCCGCTCTACCGGGACGTGTGGCAGGTGGTTTGGGCGAAGAGCAGATTCCTCCCTTTGGTCGGAATGACAAGCCTTCCTTCGATTTACCCATCGTTCCAAGTTCCAGCTCTCTCTTCCAATTTTGGAAACGGCTCTCGCAAATTTCCACTTATTCGTTGACTTAAGACTCCTCCGGCCGCACCATAGCTGGAGGGGGTTTTTCACAGGCGAAACGAGCTTATCGAGCTAACTCCTTTGTTTTCCAGATTTCGCCTGTAAGTCGTTTAAACTCAAAGATTTTGGCTCCCGACCCCAGGTATCTCGTTGATTCCATTTGATCGGGGGGGACCTCAGCCTTGGAACGTGGCTGGCGGCGTCTGACGGCGGGTACCGAGGTGGACCTTTTGTTGGCGCGCCTGAAGGCGTGCCCTGGTACGAGGCTGTGCCAGGTTGAAGCGGCTTGCGCCTCAACCTGACATAAGAGTTTCCGGCCACGGGGGGCGAGTATTTGATCCGGGCTAGTTGTTGCGTGGAGCAGGAACGACCCTGACCATGGTCAGGTTGCAATCGCCATCGTTGCTGGCGCAATCGGAGGGATCTTCGCCCGCGATCCAGAACGTGGGACGGGAAGTGGTTTTGGCATTGGCGCTGAACACGATGAAGTCGTGATCGCCCTGGCCACCTGTGGCTTCAACACATCTCGCGTCATTCAGTTGGAACAGCGAATACGCGTAGCACCCGTGCAAGGGCGCGTTGGGATCTGCACATGGTTCGTCCGTGCCGTCAGGGCAAGCTGGTTCGCTTACGTCGCTGTAGAAGTAACCGAAATACGCTGTTGGCCTGAAGACGACCGTGGTACCGGTTGGTGTGGGTATCTGATCCTTGGTGACCCCAGTTCCGGTGAATAGCGTATGCCTAGTCCCCACGACGGTGCCCGTTGAATTGGTCTCAAACCAGCCAAAGTCGTTGACTTCGTTTGGGTTCGCGGTGGCATTGAGAAATAGCGTTGCTATCAAGGACCCGCCGGTGCTGTGGAAATAGACCTTATCGTCGCGCGCGCCAGGGGCCGGACCGACGGGGTTGTCGGCTACCTTGTCGTAAGGCATTCCCCAGAATGGCAAGGCTCCCGGGGCGAGGGCCTGGCTGCCCACTCCCACGCAATCGCCGGTCGCAGTCATGCAGAACCCCGGATTTTTGTCAGCTCCTGCGGTAATGGCATAATTACTGCCGGCAGCCGCCCACTGAAGATCCCACCAAGGCGCTCCGTTGTCGTTGAGGTCGGGCTGGTCATTGCTGATGGGCGTGACCGACCAGGTTTGCCAGCCCGCTCCGGGGCTGCCGATCAGGGTTTGAGCGTTCGCGGTACAGATTGTTGCCGCAGCGAGGACGGCAAGCAGGATGAGACTGCGCACGGGCCAGCTCTGGCCGGCGCGAGCTGCAACAGCATTGGTTTTCATGGATGACTCTCCTCGAGGATGGTGTCCTTCGGAAACTGCATTGTTGTGATTGGCGCTGGTGTGCTGCACCGCTGTTGATTCGAAGTACCGACTCCTGGATCGAATCCACGCCAGTTCTTACCGACGGCACCTGTAACCTACGGTGATTACCTTAGGACCGCAACTATCAAAATCGGCCATTCACTATCAAAAGAGCACATGCTGTGGAAAAGATCAGGCGCAGTCGGTGGCGGAAGCTTTTGGGTGGAGCAGCAATTTACTGCTGCATTCAAGTCGCTCAAATTTCTGCGGCGAAGTTTGGAGTTCGGGCTTCCATGACCGGCGCGTCCGGGGCTGGGAAGAGTACTCCGAATTCCGGAAATACATCCATATGAACCCCGTGCGGGCGCACTTGTGCGAGGCGCCGGAGTTGCATCCCTCCAGAGTTGCATCTCTATGGTTCGGCGGGGAGTTGGTTTGTTTTTGGATGAATGCCTTTCGCAGGCCAGCGAGAGCCTCCCCCTTACCTCGGGGGCTAAAGCCCTCTGATTATTAGGCTGGGTTCACCGGGCTGAAGCCCGGTGCTACCGTGTCGGGTGGTGGGTAAGTTTCCTGGTCTAAGTGCGATGTTGGACGTTCACTTTGTCTGTCCCAATTTCCACATTGGGGTCACTTCCGTCCGTCTCCGAATCCCCCTCAGGTTGTGGAATGGAGATCAAGAGCACAAAGGGTCGGCACCCGCCGTAAGCCTTTGTCTAGGAGACGTCATCGATAGCGGGGGCAAAGATGCCTAAGGCCTTGTTCCAGACTTGAACTGCCCCACTCAAGCCAAAGGAGGGCTTGAATGGGCCACCGGCCAATTTCTTTGTCCCACACTCTGGGTGCACTTCATCCGTCTTTCCCCGTACTCCCCTATGGCTTGGATCTGGGGAAGTTATGAGGTTTTGGCCACTTGGGCTGGGGCGGCTGCCGGCTGTGGTGCTTTTGATTTGAATTGGCGCGGGCTCCAGGCGTCGGCGCCGACGCCGTTGTTGGCGACCGCGTTGGGATCGATGACGACGGTCTCTTCCCGCCTCGGCTGCAGTTGCATCCGGCGGAGGTTGAGGGAGGCAGCCTGAAGGGCGGAAAGGAGAAGTCTGGCGGTTTTCGGTTCGAGCTGGCCGGCGGCGATGAGGCGAATGACCTGCATGAGGGCGATCTGGACCGAGTCGCCGTCCTCGAGGAGGGGCATGGTGAAGGTGAGAGGCTCGGAAGGCTGCTCGGTTTTGACGACGCTTTGCTGGCCCTGCCATTTCTCGTGGAAGTAGCAGAAGCGGCGTTCGCGAAGCGCCGGGCAGCCGCACTGGGTGCCATTGGTTTTGATATGTGTACAACGAGAAATATGAACGTCGTAGAACATAAAAGTTCCTCCAATTTTCCCCCGATCTTTTGGAATCAATGAGATACGTGGGGTAGGGGGCCCAAATCTTTGAGTTCAAAGGACTTACAGGCAAAATCGGGAAAACAAAGGAGTTACGGGCGCGGAGTCATTTTCCCGGGTGGCCGCTTTGCGCTGTGGCCCTTATAGATATGGTGTGGTCGATTGGTTCTTAAGTCAACGAATAAATGGGAATTTTTTGGGGGAGTTCCAAAATGGGAAGGAAAGCGCTTCGGCTTTAGAGCTGGCCGGGGGTACTTGGAGTTCCGGCTTTCATGATTAGTGCGCCCGAGGGTGGGGGGGTATTCCGAATTCCGGAAATGCGGCGATTAGGAATCCCGAGCGGGCGCGCTTGTGTGAGCCGCCTGAGTTGTATCCCTATAGCTCGGCGGGGAATCGGTTTGTTTTGGATGAATGCCTTTCGCAGGTCGGCGAGGGCCTCCACCTTACCTTGGGGACTAAAGGTGCTACCGTGTCGGGTTGTGGTGGGTTTCTTGGCGCTGCGTGTGGTGTCGAAGGTTAGGGACATCCGTGTGCCTTGGATTTCCAAATTGGGGCCACTTCCGTCTGTCCCCGACTTCCCCCGCCCAGGAAACCTCCCTTTCCTCTTGATTCTTACTTGTCATGGATGTCGCCAATTTTCGATCTGAAAATTTCCTTGACAGAACAAACCCTAAACCCTACTCTTTGGCCAAGCCGCAGACAGGCGCTGGAAGCGCTTCCCGCCAAGTTTTCCGTAATTGCAAACTGTGGAACACTCAACCAGACGCCTTCTTCTTTTTTAACGGAGGCCTCTCATGCCCAGTAATCGCTATAGATCCCAAGCTATCGTCGCGATTCTTATCGGCCTCAGCGCCCCTGCTGCCGTTGCATTGGATCCACCGCCTTTTTTCCTTCCGCCTGTCACATATACGACTGACCACGGCCGCCTCAATTTCGGACCCTACACCTTGGCGGCTGCAGATCTGAATGGAGATGGCAAGCAAGACATAGTCTTGTCGGACGGCGGGGGAATCGGCAATATTGGCTCGGTGTTGGTGTTCCTCGGCAAGGGCGAGGGAACATTCAGGCCGCCGGTGCGTTATGACTCGGGAGGAACATCAGCCGATTCGGTCTTCGTGGCGGACGTGAACGGCGACAATAAGCCGGATATTCTGGTGGCTCATTGTGGGCAGACATTGCCAAGCGGCCCAGATTGCGCTCTTGAAGCCACGGTTAGCGTTCTGCTAGGCAAGGGTGACGGCACCTTTCGGGCCGCAGTATCGTACGGCTCTGGCGGGTTTGGCGCAATTGCAATCGCAGTGGCGGATGTGAACGGCGATGGCAAGGCAGACATGATCGTTACGAATGGGATCTCCGATGTTACCGGTCCCGATGGCAGTGTGGGCGTGTTGCTGGGTAAGGGAGATGGAACCTTCGCATTAGCCGAGGTCTACGATTCCGGGGGACAGCGCGCTTCCGGGGTTGCTATCAGCGATGTAAATGGCGATGGTAATCCGGATTTGCTGGTATCTAACGGAAGTGGAGTGCTTGGAGTACTTCAGGGCAATGGGGATGGCTCGTTTCAACCTCCGGTTCTATACGATGAGGGTGACCCCAATGTTTTTGCGATGGCGGTGGCGGACGTAAACAAGGATGGCCAGCTCGACGTGGTGGTATCGAGCAGTGGCTCCAATAAAATTGGCGTGCTCTTGGGTAATGGAGACGGTATGTTTAAACCGGTTGTGATGTTTGCTTCAGGCACGGGCGTTTCTTGGGTCCCAGTCATTGCAGACGTGAATGGAGATGGCAACCTGGACGTTGTGGTACCTCATTATTTCGACGGCCAGGTGGGGCTCCTGCTGGGAAATGGAGACGGGACCTACCAGAAGGCGATTCCATACAGTGTTAATGGATCTTCGGCGAGTTCGTTGGCGGTCGCGGATTTCAATGGGGATGGTCTTCCGGACCTGGTGGTGACAGAATGCGCTGTTACGGGATGTGACAACGGCAATGAACTGGGAGTCTTGCTTCATGTAGGACCGACAACGACGCACACCACGATTGCTTCGGCACTGAATCCGTCCGTATATGGACAGGCTGTAACCCTCCGCGCCAGAGTTACAGGAGCATCCGGCCCTCCGAAGGGGACAATGGTTTTCCTTGATGGATCCACCGAAATTGGGAGGGCCACCTTGGTCAGCGGGGTGGCATCGATTTCACCTTCGGGCTTATCAGCTGGCCCGCATTCAGTTACGGCGGTTTATCAGGGATCGGTGAAGTTCAATTCCAGCGCGTCCCCGCCTGAGCAGCAGGCCGTCACGATTGCAACCACAACTACGACATTGGCCGCCTCGCACAATCCGGCAATTCTGGTCACGTCTGTGACCTACACTGCGTCTGTTGCTGGCAACTATGGAGGAGCCGCGACTGGCACAGTGGATTTCTATGATGGGGGCGTTGCGATAAAGACGGTGGCTGTGGCAGGTAACCAAGCGACGTTTCAAAGCGCAGCCTACAAGGCCGCGGGAGTTCACCTGATAACGGCTGTGTATCGGGGGGATGGCAGCAATACAGCCAGCACATCCGCAACTCTGACGGAATCGGTTTTGGCCGCCTCTAAGACCGTGTTGGCAACATCAGGATCACCTTCACTGGTGGGTCAGCTAGTGACGTTTACGGCCGCGGTGACCTCGAGGTACGGAGCGATTCCGAACGGCGAACTAGTGACTTTCTCAGCAGGCAAGGCGCCAATCGCGACGGTTGCGCTGAGCGGCGGCGCCGCAACGTGTACCATCTCATCTCTTTCAGCGACCAAGCATGAGATTCTAGTTTCGTATCTGGGAGACGGCACGTTCGCGCCTAGCTTAGGTGCGCTCACTCAGGCAGTGAACAAGAATCCGACAATGACGACTTTGACGTCAGACCCGAACCCATCGAGTACCGGTCAAACCGTAACGCTTACTGCCCAAGTTACCAGCGGATCTGCTGGCGCGGTTGTGGTGACGGGAACGGTTAAATTCTTTGTGGAAGGCAATGCGATCGGAACGGCAAAGCTGAATGGAGGGGTTGCCAAAATTTCCCGGTCCACCTTTTCAGCCGGCACTCACGCGATCACAGCTGCGTATCTGGGGAATTTCGCGTTCGCTGTCAGCACAACGGGAGTCGTAAATCAAATAGTGAGATAGGGACAATGGGAATTTCGAACTTACGGGCCTGATAGATTGAACATAGCATTAGAGCGGTAGCCAGTGGTCTTGGTACAGATCATCGCGGGGCTCGAGCGCTGCCCGGTCCTGAGACTTGGAGGCCTTCCGGCGTGATAGGGGTGCTGAAACAGCGCTCGACGCAGGCTTTGCGGGGTGCCCCAAGAAAAAAGCCCCGCTCTTGCGAGCGGGGCTTTTTATCTAAGCTGACAGCTGACGGCTGATAGCCAGCCTTAGTACATGCCTTCCATACCGCCGCCGCCGTGTCCGCCGCCGCCCATTGGAGCTTTTTTCTCCTCTGGGATTTCGGCAACCAGGGCTTCGGTGGTGAGCATCAGCGCGGCGATGGAGCCGGCGTTGGTGAGTGCGGTGCGCACTACCTTCGTCGGATCGAGCACGCCCGCCTTGACCAGATCTTCGTACTCGCCGGTCAGGGCGTTGAAACCGTAGTTTGGATCTTTCGCGTTTTGCACTTCGCCGAGAACGACCGCGCCTTCTTCGCCGGCGTTGCCAGCGATCTGACGCAGCGGCTCGGAGAGGGCGCGCTTCACGATGTTGACGCCGATCTGCTCATCGCCGGTCAGCTTGAGCTTTTCGAGCGCCGGAATGCAGCGAACCAACGCTACGCCGCCACCGGGGACAATGCCTTCTTCCACGGCTGCACGGGTGGCATGCATTGCATCTTCCACGCGGGCTTTCTTTTCCTTCATTTCGGTTTCGGTAGCTGCACCGACTTTGATCACCGCTACGCCGCCCACGAGCTTCGCCAGACGTTCCTGGAGCTTCTCGCGGTCGTAGTCGCTGGTGGTCTTTTCGACCTGGCTGCGGATTTCGTTTACGCGGCCCTGGATGTCGGCGTTCTTGCCTTTGCCTTCGACGATCGTGGTGTTGTCCTTATCCACGGTGATCTTCTTGGCTTGGCCGAGATCGGCAATCTGGACGTTCTCGAGCTTGATGCCGAGATCTTCCGTGATGGCCTTGCCGCCGGTGAGGGTGGCGATGTCCTGCAACATGGCCTTGCGGCGGTCGCCGAAGCCTGGAGCCTTGACGGCGCAGACATGCAGCGTGCCACGGAGCTTGTTGACGACCAGCGTGGCCAGAGCTTCACCTTCGACGTCTTCGGCGATGATGAGCAGGGGCTTGCCAGCCTTGGCAATTTGTTCCAGGAGAGGAAGAAGATCCTTCATGGAGCTGATCTTCTTTTCGTGGATGAGGATGTAGCCGTTTTCAATGACGGCTTCCATGCGCTCGGGGTCGGTGACCATGTAAGGAGACAAGTAGCCGCGGTCGAACTGCATGCCTTCGACCACATCCAGCTGCGTTTCCATGGTGCGCGCTTCTTCGACGGTGATGACGCCGTCCTTGCCGACCTTCTTCATAGCTTCGGCAATGATGCGGCCAATGGTTTCGTCGTTGTTGGCGGAGATCGTACCGACCTGGCCAATCATGTCGCCGGTGACGGGTTTGGAGAACTTATCGAGTTCGCCCTTACCGCGCTCGCCGGTCTTTTTATCTGCTTCGCCGCAAATGGTGTTGACGGCTTTTTCGATGCCGCGCTTCAGCGCCATCGGGTTGGCTCCGGCAGCTACCGTCTTCACGCCTTCGCGGAAGATGGCCTGGGCCAGGACCGTCGCCGAAGTGGTGCCGTCGCCGGCAACATCGGAGGTCTTGGAGGCTACTTCACGGACCATTTGTGCGCCCATGTTTTCGAGCGGATCCTGAAGCTCGATTTCCTTGGCTACGGTTACGCCGTCCTTGGTGATGGTCGGCGAACCGAATTTCTTTTCAATGACGACGTTGCGGCCCTTGGGACCGAGCGTCACTTTCACGGCGTCGGCGAGCAAGTTGACGCCGCGAAGAATCGCTTGACGCGACTCCTCGCCATGTACGATGCGTTTTGCCATAATGCTTTCTCCTAAAGATGATTAGTCAGTTTTTTCGAACTGAGTTTCGAGTTTCAGGTTTCGAGTTCCAAGCCTCCGCGGCCAGAATTATCGGCGGCTGCCAGCAGTCTCCTTTGTTTCCTTGCGGGCGCTGGAACCTTCCAGGATGCCGAGAACTTCTTCCTCGCGCATGATGATCAGATCTTCGTTATCGATCTTGATCTCGGTGCCGGCGTACTTGCCGAACAGGACGCGGTCTCCGGCCTTAACGTGCAGCGGGAACACCTTGCCTTCGTCGTTCGATTTGCCGGGTCCAGCGGCAATGATTTCGCCCTCTTGTGGTTTGTCTTTTGCGGTATCGGGAATGATGATGCCGCCACGAGTGGTTTCAGCTTCTTCCACGCGACGGATCACGATGCGATCGTGTAGTGGGGTAAATTTTGTAGCCATGGTGTTTTTACTCCTTTCGAGCAGTGGTAGGTATGGGCAACGAGGCCCAAATCCTTGGAAATCTATGAGTTAGGTGGATGTGTTAGCACTAAGTGCTCACGAGTGCTAATTCTAAGATGTGAGTGGGCTTAAGTCAAGCCTACTTGGTACATGGGCGGGAAGGAGTAGGACTCCAGCAATTCGGAGTCGAATTTCGCGAAGACCATATGAAGACCATAAGGGAGCAGAAGGCGCGTGGTCGGGCATGGCATGGATGGCTTGGATTATGGGGGGAGGAGCCGGGCTGGAGGGAATTCATCAATCCAGTCGCCGCTAAATTTAGTGTGCGAGCAAGGATTTTGCAACCCTGCCAACTGTCGACCGCATTGCAACGGGATGCGGTGAACCGCCAGCAGTCGCACCTGGAGAGGCTCCCAGACAGCCTAATTCGGGGCATGGTCCGTTACCTGGGTGATCTGTCCAAAGTCCGGCCCACTCGTCCAGAATCCGAGAATGGGAAAACTCCTATTTGTAAACACGAACCGGGTTAATGGGATTGTTGGTCTAGTCGCCAGCCTTATTTTCGCGGGCTTTGGGGTCGCTGCCACGGTCACGGGAAGCTACCTCGGGTTGATTGGTGTCGCGGTGGGATTGCTGCTGGGGAAGTTCTGTCTGAAGGCCGTAACGCAGCGGTCGGAACTTTACGAGGAGGGTTTCGTTTCCAAGAGCATGTTTGGAAGTCAGAGCGGCCGCTACGCGGACCTGCAAGCCATCACTCGCGGCGCGATCCGGACGAATGGCGTGGTGACGACTCGCGTGCATCTGGTTGCTCAATCGGGAGAGCGGCTGATTCTGAGTAGTGAGGCTATGGGCAAGGGGGACAAAGAGTCGCAGTTGCTGATGGATTGCGCCTGCCGCCGTCTGGCGGAAACCTGGGCCAAGACATTGGAACGGAACACGGAAGTGACCTGGCTGAAGAAGGGGAGCAGTCCCGTCCTCAAGATTCGCAAGGAGGGCGTGCTGGTGGAAGGCGCGACCGGTGCGGACGGACTGATTCCGTTGAGCCAGATGCGGGTGCAGCCGATACCCATGGGGCTCAAGGTCGACATCCTGAATGGTGACCGGAAAGTGATTACGGTGAATTCGGGCGAGCCGAACTACTATGTCGGGCTGGCGCTGATTGCCATGGTGCTTGAGAAACAAACCCAGTCGTTTGCGGCGGGCGCGCGCGGCTGACGGACGCGTTGCGCAACCTAGCTGTTAGCGGCCGATGCCACGCGACGGATTTACGAAGCCATAAGGGGCGGTCTGTCCGCCGTTCTCGGCCATTCGTTCTGCATTCTTCGTTCTGACTCAGTCGTTTTCCGTCAATTCCTTCTCGATCATTCGTCCGAGCGCTCGCCGCGAAACATGGAATACTATGGGAGCTGATATTTCGGGAGGCTCTCTGGATGAAACTCGCAGCAAAATGGTTGGCGCTGCTGTTGCTGAGCGGGATTGCCGCTGCCGAGCAGCTCTCAGTGTTGAGTTTCATGATCCTCAAGGACTACAACGGCAAACCCATCCGTAATGCCAGCGTGATCATGCACCCGGTGAAGGGTAACGGCAAGCAGTCTAAGACGGGGCTCGAACTCAAGACGGATGCTGAGGGCAAGACTTCGTTCGATGGGGTCCCCTTTGGCAAGCTGCGCATCCAGATCATTGCCCAGGGGTACCAGACGTACGGCGACGACTACGCCATCGACAAGCCGGAAATGGAGATTGTGGTGAAGATGAAGCGTCCCGGGGAACAGTATTCGATTTATAAGGATTATCCGGAAGAAAAGAAGGATGACAAGAAGCCGGAAGAGGCCAAGCCGGAAGACAAAAAGAACCGCTGAAGGGGGCGGAGTCTGGCTCATGACCGCTTCCATGATCGCGCCTGGAGCTGACGACGGTCTGGCTCGGCGGATGTTCGCGTGCAACGCCACGAGGCCGGGGAAACATCACAGTATTTCCGCCTGGAGACCTAGATGAAACAGCCGGTCCTGTTTGGTGTTCTGCTCGCGCTCTTTCTTTCGACATCCATCCTTTCGACTTCCATCGTTCAAGCCCAAGTCGCGACCTCGCAATACGACAATGCGCGTACGGGCGCAACGCTCAGCGAGACCGTTTTGACTCCGCAGAATGTCAATGCCAAGCAGTTTGGCAAGTTGGGGGCATTGAAGGTTGACGGAGTAGTTTTCGCGCAGCCGCTGTTTGTGCCGGGCGTGGAGATTCCAGGAAAAGGGAAGCACGACATTCTGTTCGTAGCGACCGAGCACGACAGCGTGTATGCCTTTGACGCTGGGCGTCCGAGCGACCCACCGCTTTGGCAAACAAGTTTTCTCGATGACAAGCGGGAAGTAACCACGCTCTCCTCGCACGACGTGAGTTGTCCCTTCATTGAGCCCGAGGTTGGCATTACGTCCACGCCTGTGATCGATCTGCATAGCGGCACTCTCTACGTGCTGGCAAGGACGATGATTCGTCACACGCTGGGGAGCAACGAATACTTTCAGCATCTGCACGCGTTAGCGATCACGACTGGCGTGGAGAAATTTGGCGGACCGAAACTCATTGCGGCCACTTCGCCTGGGAAAGGCGACGACAGTTCCAATGGCCAGATCGCCTTTAACCCCCTGCGGGAGAATCCCCGGGCCGCGCTTCTGCTCGCGAACGCCAATCTGTTTCTGATGTTCGCCTCGTCGTGCGACCGCGGTCCTTATCACGGTTGGGTGATGGCCTACGATCCGACGACGTTGGCGCAAAAGGCGACTCTCAACTTGACTCCAGACGGGAACGAAGGCGGAATTTGGGAGAGCGACACTGGGCCGGCGGCGGACGCGGAGGGGAACGTATATGTGCCTACTGGCAATGGAACGTTCAATATTCCGACCGGCGGGAAAGATTACGGCGATTCCGTGCTGAAGCTGGGGATGCAGGGTTCTTCGCTGGCAGTGCTGGATTACTTCACGCCCAGGGATCAGGACCACATGGCAGATACGGATATGGATCTTGGATCCGCTGGTCCTGTTCTGTTACCTGACCAGCCTGGGGCGCATCGCCATCTGATATTGCAGCCGTCGAAGGACAAAAGGATCTTTGTCCTCGACCGGGACGCCCTGGGTAAGTTCCACTCCAACTCTGACGCCATCGTGCAAACGCAGCCTGTCAAAGGCGGAGGCTATGGTGCGATGGCATATTGGAACGGGCGCGCGTATTACGTCGGCGAGAACGACGCTCTTAGAGAGTATGCCGTGAGCAACGGTGAGTTGAAGCCAGGCTCGGCGTCAGATCTAAAGTTCTCCGACGGTTCCACGCCGACGATCTCGGCCAACGGAAACAAAGACGCGATTGTGTGGGTGGCCTCGAAGAAGGAGGGCAGAGGACGAATCCGGCCAGCGGTACTCTACGCCTTCGAGGCGGGGAAGATTGGACAGCCGATCTACAGTTCGGAGACCGACGACGCTCGCGATGGCGCGGGGATGGCGGCGCGTTTCGTGATTCCTGTGGTGGTGGACGGGCGTGTATATCTGGGCACGAGAAGTGAAGTGGATGTCTATGGGCTGCTGAAATAGACTATCGGCTCGGAGGTTAGGAAAGGCGGTAGCATGCATTACTTATTGAAGACCGAGCCAACGGTATATTCCTTCGCGAACCTGCAACGCGACAAAACAACTGTCTGGGATGGTGTTACGAATCCAACGGCGGTGAAGCATCTTCGCGAAATGAAGCCGGGTTCGAATCTGCTGATCTATCACACCGGCGATGAGAAGGCTGCGGTCGGGATGGCGAAAGTTGTGTCGGTGGATGCCAGCGACGCGAAGACACCGCTGGTGAAGATTCAGGCGGGGGCGGCTTTAAAGAAACCCGTCACCCTGAGCGAGATCAAGGCGCACAAGCTGTTTACAGATTCACCGTTGGTCAGACAGGGGCGGCTGTCGGTTGTTCCGCTTTCGGCGGAGCAGTGGAAGTGGATTACGCAAACAGTTTAGAGTGGGCGTGAGTATGGGTGTTTCATCCGCGGTCGTGAGTTCGGGCAGGCTTGGCTCTGACCTCGGGGCTGAAAGAGACCGCGTGAGAACTATTCTTTCGCCCCTCCGGGGCTGATCGGATCGCCTTTCCACCCACGGCTTGCGCCGTGGGCTTTATTCTGGAGCCGCTTCGCGGCAGTCAATGGCGGGAGGAGAGCAACTTCTGTCTTGAGGCTTCGACTGTGGAGTTGTCGCGTAGGTTCTTTAGACCAAGCGATTTCTAAGTTCTCGGCGCAGTATCTTGCCCGACGGTGTTCTTGGT
>Ga0080027_10000067_pt1 | contig 41849 bp, 35 predicted proteins | sample OrgsoiDNA2013046_FD_70962 | JGI IMG/M metagenome (GOLD analysis project Ga0080027, IMG submission 70962) | Permafrost soil microbial communities from the Arctic, to analyse light accelerated degradation of dissolved organic matter (DOM) -... | ecosystem: Environmental > Terrestrial > Soil >... | reverse complement strand
GGTGTTTCCTACCATAGAAGATTGAGGGATAAGGCAAAGAATGATGGAAAAATTGAAAATTATAATAAACAGGTAAAATTAGCCAACAAAAAATTAAAACAAGCGACTGATCTGCCGCTTGATTTATGTGAATCATCTTTAAATCTTATGCAAACTGCGTTTATAATCTTTGACAACGGGTTCAAGGGCGCCAGAGGTGATTCTGGTGTCGCTATTAGTAATCTTTTGTCATCGGCACAAGGGGCCCTTTTTATTGTTTTCTTAAATCTCGGAACATTTAGAAAAAGCAAATGGAAAGACCAACGGATGGCAAGGACTGTGGATCTAGCAACCCGGTTTACAAAATTACAGAAAGAAGCATATTCGCGGGTTGTGACTTTGTATAATGAAAACACGAATTCCCGACAATTGACATTGGACTTTTACAAGGAGTAGATAAACTATGATAATAATAATAAACAAATAGATATATTATTTTGAATTCTATTTTAAATAATGACAACCACATCGAGGGATATATTGTTTATAAGCCATGCAACACCAGAAGACAATGAATTTGCCATTTGGTTAGCCTCGCGATTACAATTATTAGGTTATAAAGTTTGGTTGGACAAGAATGCGCTAGCCGGGGGTGAAAAGTTTTGGGAAGATATTGATCAAGTGATACGAAATAATGCAATTAAATATCTCCTAGTTTACTCTAAAAGTATTTGTTATCCCGACATGGTAGGTAAATTGAAAGATGGTATTTCAAAGGAATATAGTTTGGCCGAAAGTATTAGTAAACAGGAAAAGTTTTCTGACTTCATAATATTACTCAACCTTGATAGATCCGCATACAATTTGTTTATTGGTGCTGATCGCATAAATCAGATCCAATTTTATGAAAATTGGGCGAAAGGACTGGAACAACTTCATAAAAAACTCGTAAAGGATAAAATACCTTTCGAATTAACAAATTCAGGATCTGATTTCGCGGATTGGTTTCAATATCATTATGTCACACCTAACCCAATCATTGCAAAAAAAGAATGGTATTATTCTAATATTTGGCCAATTGATCAGTTGCCCGAATTAATTTTTATCCATGTATTTAGGAAAGAGGCAGAGGCAAAATTCTTTTATGAAACTTATAAGCGGTTTCCATTAGCAAAAAGCGCAAATAATATTCTATCATTTGAAGGTGATATGCTTTATTCGACGACGAATGAAGATCTTGAAGTTATTCCTGAAAAAATCTACTCTGTCAGAATTTCAGATATATTTTTGGGAAAGGAGTCGCCAAAATTTCCAACACTGATTGATAACACTAACTTTCTAAAAATATTGCTAAAGCGAGTCTTTCATATGTTGATGAAAAATCGTGGTATGTTTTGGTATGAAATGTCCAATAAAAGAAATTCTTATTTTTATACTCCAGCAAATCTCGCGACGGGTAAAGTAAGTTTTGAATATCCTGGACTTCTTAAACGAAAAAAGACTAAAAATTTATTTGGAGTCTATAAACATCAATTTAAATGGCATTATGCAATATCTGTAAAAGTTGTATTATCTCCAATACTTGGATTTAGTTTGAGAAATCATTTGACATTTACCAACGACGGCTTTCAAGTTTGGAAAAACGATAAAGGGCAGGTTGATACCGATAAAATACAAATTCATAGAAGAGGGAAGGGGAGAAGGCTTTTTAATGAGGAATGGAGGGACATGCTTATCGCCTTTTTGCATGCGTTAAAAAAAGAGAATGAGATTAAGATCTCGCTTACTACAGATTTTATATTGCATATGAAAACGTTTCCAGAAAAATATCGTAGTTCCTTTGGGTATATTGACCCAAAAGATTTAAGCAGGCAAGAGATATTATTGGATGATGGCGATTTGGATGAAGAAGAGAGTAATGATGATATAAAAGAAGAACCGAACAATGATTGAACCAACGCTTATATATATTGCGGAACCTAAACTTACTTTTGGATATAATCAAGAAATGGAAGATCCTAGAGACGGACTTACGCTGTTTGGACCTTATACACGAGACTTATATAACGGTTCAATCAATATCGGAATTATTGGTCCTGAGAAACAAAGAAAATTCGTTTTAGACTATCTCAAACTCATTCAACGTCCAGTGTTAAATCCTGAACCAGATGTTGCTAGACCATATTTTCCTGGTCTGGAAGCAGCATTTGGCATAGACATAAACTTTGCAGCGGTGCAACAAATAGATGTTAAAGAAAAAGATATAAATAAATATTTAAAATATACGGACAGTCACCAACGCGTATTTAATCTTTGCAACCTTTATTCTGATTTACTGAATCAATATTCTAACGAAGAGCCTGCCCCGGTAAATGTTTGGTTCGTAGCAATTCCTGATGATATTTACAAATTCAGTAGACCAAAATCCAGGATATTGAAGGCTGAAGATAACATAACGATTGGTTTGAGTAGTAAAGATCGAAACACCAATCAGGGATTTTTATTTGACGAAATGACTGATCTTAAGGAGGCTTATGATTTTGAGATAAATTTTCACAATCAATTAAAGGCAAAAGTTCTTCCAAATAGGATAGTTACTCAAATTATTAGAGAAAGTACAGTCGCTTATGATACAATTTGGACTGATCTCAAGAAAGTACAATATGAGAAAATGTTCGACGGGCCTAAGGCTTGGAATATTGCAACTACACTTTATTATAAATATGGTGGAATTCCTTGGAAGCTTGGCGCTGTAAGGAAAAAAGTTTGTTATCTCGGTTTGGTATATAAGAAAATCGACCAAGCACCGGGAAATAAAAATGCATGTTGCGCTGCTCAAATGTTTTTAGATTCTGGTGATGGTATGGTTTTTAAAGGTAATATCGGTCCTTGGTATAATCCTCAAACAAAAGAATTTCATTTAAGTGAAAAAGATGCGTTTGACTTATTGTCCTTGTCATTAGAAGCTTTCAGAGCAAAATCAAACTTATATCCAGAGGAGATATTTATTCATGCAAAGACATATTTTGATGATGACGAATGGGCTGGATTTATTCAAGCCGCGGATAAAAAAAGCAAAATTGTCGGTATTCGTATTCGCAACGACAATAGCTTTAAATTATACAGAGATCAGCCGTATTGTGTGCCAAGGGGGACCACTTTACTTTATACCGAACATTTAGCATATCTGTGGACTAAAGGGTACATTCCAAGATTGCAGACTCAATTAGGACTTGAGACTCCCAATCCCTTATCTGTAGAAATTAGTAGAGGCGCTCATAATATTCAAACGGTTTGTCAAGATATTTTGGCTTTAACAAAGCTTAATTACAATGCTTGTATTTTTGCAGACGGGCTACCCGTAACCTTGAGATTTGCAGATACTATTGGAGAAATTCTTACTGCGGGTAAAAATGTCAAATCTGAAGTATTGCCATTCCGACACTATTTGTAGAAATTTTTGAATAGCCGCCCATTTGCCTCGCCCAAATCACCCATTCATCTGGAAAAATTCAAAGAAATGGAATCTCAAAAATGACCCCAAAAAAAACTCATCTTCATTTTCATCGACCTCCTAATCCTGCAAATACTGATCAAGCTGCTTTTTGGCGAATACAAAAAACCTAGTGGGAGACTTATCAAAAATGTCAATTCCCATAAACTTTGTCCCCCTGCAAAGAACAAGGATTATAACTGGGTAGGTACCTTTAAAATATTGCTGCTGTGCATTTTAAATGCAGGATTGATTCTTTGTGAACGCCACTTTTTTTATTAAAAAAAAGTACGCAAAACGCGTACTTTTTTGTTTACTTTTACCCGCGCAATCCCGCCTGGGAAACCTCGGTCGCCAATCTCCACCCCTCCATGAAGCCCCTCCCATATACAGTCATAAAATCTTCAGCGCAATATGAGTCATATCACGGAGTCCTGAACTACCTCAGCAGCATCAAAAAGAAAACAAAGAATATCAGAGAAACAATGGAACTCCTGAATCTGCTGACCGAAAAATGGGAGAGGGACCAAATGAAAAAACTTCCAGAAACAAATCCGGTCGATCTCCTGCAATACCTTATGCGGAAAAACAATCTCAGACCCGCGGACCTCGCGATAGAACTCAGCATTAGCAGAAGCCTGGTCTCGGATATCCTGCACTTCCGAAGAGGATTATCAAAAAACATGACCAGAAAACTGGCGACACGACTCAAAGTTTCGGAAGAGCTTTTTAATAAACCCTACAAGCTGAAAGACTAATCGCATAATTTGCAAAACTAAACCCCAGCCATGCGCCTCACCATCCTGCTCCTGCTCCTCCATTTCAGCCAACCTTCTCCCGAATTCCAATTCAACGTCCAACACGGCGGAGCCCCATTCGACAAATCAGAAGATAAAGGAGCGATCGACTATGCGAACTTCATCAAAACCCTGGACCACTATCCCTGGCTGGACGAGATCGACCGAGCCAATGCCAATCAGAATACCAGTTCACCAACCATTACAGTTATTTATACAAAGGGTATGAAGAGCCTGTGGGTGTCTATGTCGGGCGACCGTACCAATAATGGTTACCTGGTCGGTTATACGCATACTAAATTCATGAATGGCAGGACCGTCAAATGGCTGGAGATATATCTCCCGGACGATAAAAGAAAGGTGCAGGCACTGTATAGGCTGTTCTTCGAAAAAGAGTTTGACACCCTGGAAAAAGAACTCAGACATCTGGAAAAATTCAAAGAAATGGAATCTCAAAAATGACCCTAAAAAAAGAAAGGTAAAGTTTTTGTTTCCCGAACGCTGTTTAATACGACTAATCGGTTTTGGGACAGCAATTGTTTCAATTTCCCCACTATGCTAAAGGCGAATCCTAATTTTTAAAATAAATTCATATGAACGGAATATTTGACAGTAATGCAGCGGCTGTTCCGGCTATTTCAGCAAGCGGAACAAATGGCGCGAATGGTATCGAGTCTCATAGTGACAGCGGCACCGGTCTTTTATGCAGCGGTAAAATTGGCATCTCAGCCGGAAGTGTAGGCGGAGCCGCTGTTGCTGCCAATTGTATAGGACAGGGTATCGGTGTCCGGGCAACCAGTAATGATGGTTGGGCCGTGAATGCCCAGAGCGCCGACGGTATTGGTGTACTCGGCGCGAGTGACACGAACGTGGGTGTACAGGGCATTTGCCAATCAGGATATAATTTCGGTGTACTGGGAGAAGGCCCCAATGCCGGCGTTGCCGCATTTAATCCGAACAACAGCAATGCAGCTTATCTCGCATCTGACTGTTGTGCGGCCTGGTTTACAGGTGGTGTTACCGTCACAGGAAAAATATCCAAAGGAGGCGGGGGATTTAAGATCGACCATCCGCTGGATCCGGCAAAAAAATTCCTGAATCATTCCTTTGTCGAATCTCCCGATATGAAGAATTTTTATGACGGAATCGCTGTAGCTAATAAAAAAGGTGAAGCGGTGGTTCAGCTTCCTAAATGGTTTGATGCGGTCAATCGCGATTTCACCTATCAGCTGACAGCCGTCGGAGTAGCTGCTCCCAATCTGCATGTCCGCGATGAATTAAAAAATGGTCGTTTCACAATAGCAGGAGCACCAGCATCGATAAAAATTTCCTGGCAGGTAACTGGCATCAGGAAAGATTTGTGGGCGGAAGCAAACCGGATCATTGTGGAAGAACCAAAAAAGGACAAAGAAAAAGGATATTACCTGCATCCTGAACTCTATAAACAGAGCCGTGGAAAAGCGATTGGAACATTACGGCATCCGCGCACTGAAACGAAAGACAGCAAAAATTCAAAACTGATTTCTAAACAAAAAAAATAAGGAGGTAACTATGGCAGACAATATCGGGAATTTTACAAGTTCACAACCCTGGACACCAGCTGTGACAGGCGCCGCCACACAGTCCAATGGGCTGGAAGGAAATACAACCAGTGATAAAGATAGTGCAGTCTATGGGGTGCATTTGGGCAATGGCATCGGCGTTTTCGGACGCGGGGGGGTAAATGCCGGCGAAGGAGTTTTTGGCCAGACCAATTCTGGTTCAGCCGGCGTTTATGGAAAAAATTCAGCCGGTGGCGCCGGAATAGTAGGGGAGAGCGCTGGTGGAAATGGCGTGGAAGGAAATACAACAAGTGATAAGGATAGTGCAGTCTATGGTGTGCATTCGGGCAATGGCATCGGTGTTTTCGGACGTGGAGGAGTAAATGCCGGCGAAGGAGTTTTTGGACAGACCAATTCAGGCTCGGCAGGTGTTTATGGAAAAAATTCAGCCGGAGGCTCCGGAATAATAGGCGAGAGCACTGATGGAAACGGGGTACTTGGATTTTCGCAGAATGGCTTTGCTATGTATGCTGATGGAGATGTTTCACAAGGCCCGAATAATAGTGGATTTGCCAAAGCTTTGGTGGAGATTTCTGTAAACGGAGCCATAGCAACTATTTCACGACATTTTGTTAATTTGCCTGGAAACCCGTTGCCTACCCTCTACCGACTCGATGTTGGAATTTATTCCATCGATTTTCATTTCAACGTAAACAAACGTTATGTAGTCGTTACACCGGTGGCACTTCCTTATACTAAAGATAATTTTAACACATTTCCCGAGAATCCATACGCTCCATTTTGGTATCCTTCACCTTCCGGCAATACTTATGAGGTAAATTTTACGGTGGCGAATGTAGTTTTTGATGGTCTGACCGGTCCGGTAACTCCTGCATTGGGAGATCCGGCTGGCCGTATTGCAAACCCGACGATGATCACCGTATTATGTTATCAGCCTGCGCTGTTAGGTGCTGGTGGAGCAAATTATCTGACGGGATTTCAACTAAAAGACACGGCAATTTCAATTGCTATTTTTTGATTCAGGAGCTTCAATATTCATGCGGATAAAAAAGGCTTCACCCATACCAACTTTTATAACTCATTGATAAATCCGCAAAAAAAATAAACTGAATATCTCAGGACCAAATAAAATTCCTTCGTTCCAAATCCTAAGGGGTCCAATGTATTAATCAAATTCAATTCCCCCCAACAAACTGCGCATATGTAATCACATACACCATACCGTCACCTCCGACAAAATGAAGGGCCGAATTGGTATGATCCGGCGCCCCGGTGAACGTGGTAGCACTGATCGGGTAGAAATTGAATGTTTTCTTCTGGAGGTCAACAGTGACCTGGAAGGGATTGAACGGGACTTCCCAAACGCTCATATGGTCACTCGGGTTTTCAACACCCGAACTCAGATTCGGCAACCTGGTCAGACAGATCGGAGCGCTGGCCTGATAAGGAGCTGACATGTAAAAAGCGTAAAGTGAATCCACGGTCGCTGCCGCTGGTCCGGGCAGCACCCGGAAAGTTTTGAATTTAATCATATAACCCGCGACCGTATTGTTCACAGAAGTGATCGGAATAATCTGCGCGTCACCGCCGACAAATGCCCCATAAATTAGCTTCAAAAAAGACCCTTAAACTACCCCCTAATCCACCCCCTCCCTAAGCCATAACTTATCCACGCCAACGCTATTATTTTACTATTAATTTTTTTTTCTTATAACTTTAGCCTGATCAAAAGCTTAAAAAGGATCACAAAACGATTGCACGCCAAATTCGCCAAACCAAACGCGAAAGAGCCGCCCCATCGCCGCCGATCCCTACACAAAAACACTTAGCTCGAATCAAAAAAGACCCGCACCCCTTGTCTGAATCAAACCATAATGCCCCTTCCTCAAGCGAATCCAAAAAAATGGACGCTGCAGGAGAACCATTAAATGGTAGCTCCATTAAAGGGCCTGATACAGGGTCTTCGACCAACAGTTCCGCAAAACGCTCCCCCCTCTCCGACAAACATCTTTTCGCAAGAATCTCTGAAGGCGACGAACAAGCCTTCCAAACTGTCTTCCATGCCTACAACAAAATCCTTTATCCCTATATCCTTAGCCTGGTTAAAATAGAAGCGGACGCCAAAGAAGTGATCCAGGAAACATTCCTGCAGGTATGGCTGAAAAAAGATACGCTGCCGGATATTGAAAACCCCGGAGGCTGGCTCTATACCCTGGCCGCCAATTTCTCCTACCTCCATTTACGCAAGGAAGCCCGTTATGTCCGTCGCCTTCATAACGTTGCCGCTGAATCAGCTGCCGGTTCAAACTCCGTTTCCGGCTGGTCCGCCCCGGCTACTAATCTCAATGACATTCATGAAGCGTTTGATAGTAAGGAAGTAAAAGCCCTGATACAGGAAGCCGTTAACAAACTGCCGCAGCGGCGCCGCCAGGTTTTCCAGATGAGCCGGCTGGAGGGATATTCGCGGAGGGAGATCGCGGAGTTTCTGGGGATCAGTGAGAATACAGTCAGGAACCAGCTCCAGGATGCGGTGGAGTTTATACAGGACCAAATACGTAAAAACAGTTCTCAGTACCTTCCGGCGATACTGATTGGGATTTTGGCGGGGTTGAATTAGGGTGGGGAGATTGGGATTGAGAAATTGGGATGTGATATTAGAACAATGACCTAGAGCAGGATATTTAGAATGGAGATAGATGACTGTGGAGACGGAACGTTAAGCGATGGAATAGACCGAATGAATTGGCGTGAGGAATAGCGGAGATTTTTTAAAGAGGATTTTTTATTAGAAGAGGCAGGTAATGAGACTTCTTATGTGAAGAGTTGAGGAACAGCGGGGCTGCATATGGCGAAATATATCATGACTTTGAAATAAGGATGTGTGGAGGATATGGCCGGGTGGCGGCTGTAGAAGGGGTATTGCTAAAAAACCAGGTCACGGCTGGTAAATGGAGTTCGGCTTTTAGAAACAAAGCGATAAAAACTCTTTTCGGGCTTTTCTCAAGTATATAAAGTTGGAAAACATAAAGAAACCTGATTTTTTGATCAGGATTCAGAATCAATAAAACAGTTTCGAACAGGGCCCCTAATCTTATCCTGTTAATAGGTGGGTTACAATTAGATAAGGAAAATATAATAGCGTCCATAGTACAAATTGCTATTGGGCGGTTTCTGCATCGGAGGAGTCTTCATCTCAAAACCTTTCGTCTTGCCAATTCAGTCTGAAATTAGAACACTTGTAGAACGGCTTATTTCCGGAACACTTTCCGAACAGGATAGAGTTAAGTTATATGATTTTCTGTTGGATGATGGGAGGGGGGAAGAATTTAAAATGGTTTTGAAAGAATTGGGAGAAGAGCGAGCCTTAGAAACCGTGAATAGTGATTACAGATTTGAAGAATGGGAACCAATGGTTCAGGCAATAATGAGAGGGAAGATAAAAGAAGGAACTCAACTGGTTGAAGTAGATACGAGTGGAGAACGAGCAGAGACAGTTCTTTTAAAAGAAAGAACCTTCTCCGAAACGCTGGTTCGTAAAATGCCAATTCGCAGACTAAGTTTGGCCATAACAGCTGCTGCTTCAATTGTTCTGTTAATAAGTATTGGGGCTTATTTGAAATTTTCTGTTAAACCGAAAATCGAAATAGCTATTATCAAGCAGCCGACCGGTAACGATGTTGCTCCTGGAACAAACAAAGCAGTTCTTGTTTTAGGAAATGGTTCAAAAATAATTCTTGATAGTGCTCAAAAGGGACTTATTGCAAACCAGTCAGGCTCTTCAGTTGTCAAAACAGACAGCGGTAAGCTGGCGTACAATATTTCAAATCGTTCTGGAGAAAAGAAGAACGCTTTAGCTCAACAAAATACATTGTCCACTCCCCGCGGCGGCCAGTATCAGTTGACCCTTCCCGACGGAACAAAAGTCTGGCTTAATGCTGCCTCAAGTATAACTTATCCAACTGCCTTTAATGGAAAAGAAAGAAAAGTCTCCATCACAGGTGAAGCCTATTTTGAAGTATTACATAACGACAAACAACCATTTACTGTCTCTGTAAATGGAATGGAAGTCAAAGATATCGGTACCCATTTTAATATCAATTCATATCCGGACGAGTCGGGAATTAAAACAACTTTGATTGAAGGATCAATAAGAGTGACTGATCAAAAAACAAAAAATTCAGTTCTTGTTTCACCAGGACAACAGGCTGATTTCTCAGGACAAAATCTTTCTCTTGTTAAAAATATAAATACCAGCGAAGTCATCTCCTGGAAGGAAGGATCCTTTGACTTCGAAAGTGCAGATCTAAAAACAATCTTAAGACAGTTTGCCCGCTGGTATGATGTCGATGTCGTCTATGAAGGTACTGTGACAAATAAAAAATTCTTTGCCATCGTATCAAGAAATACATCGCTGAAAAAAGTACTGGAACTCTTGCAGGATAATAATATCAAATATGAAATCAAGGGGAAAAAGCTAATGATCAAATCGAATTGATCAAAAACAAAACCGCCTCGTGAGTAAGACGAAGCGGTGGCGTTTAGTAATATAAGAAAACTTCGAGGTAATCATTCTATCACCAAAACTATTGCAAAGTTATGCAATTAACCGCTGTATTGACCCAAAAACTGCTAAGGGTTATGCGCCTAACGACTGTCCTGCTTTTCACCGCCTGCCTCCACGTGGCCGCCAACACTGAGGGCCAGAATATTACACTCAACGTCAAAGATGCGCCTGTCAAAGAAGTCTTTCGTGAAATCCAGAAACAGACTGGGCTCAATGTAATGATGGATGAGGCACTGATCGAAAAATTAAAAGCTATCACACTCAATGTCCACGACGCGCCTGTTTCTGAAGTGCTCAAAATCTGTTTTCAAAATGAATCGCTGAGTTATACGATCGAGGACGGCCGCATCATTGTGAAATCCGTGTCACCCAATTCTCCGCACCCGATAGTTGCTAATGTCGAACCGCCCGGAGACATCCACGGCCATGTCACGGACTCTGCCGGCCATCCACTCGCCGGAGCAAGCATAACGATCAAGGGTACCCAAACTGGAACTACAACTGATGTAAACGGAAATTTTGCATTGGCAGGTGTAAAAGACAATGCTACACTGCTCATCTCTTACACAGGGTATGCGAAACAGCAATACAAACTGAAAGGACAAACCTCTATCAGTATTGCTTTGATTCCATATATCAGTGAACTTGACAAGGTTCAGGTGATAGCTTATGGAACGACTACGCAAAGAGTTTATACAGGAGATGTCACTACAGTAAAGGGCGCCGATATTGAAAAGCAACCAGTTGGTAATGCTTTGTTGGCTTTGGAGGGAAGGGTTCCGGGACTGGAAATAAGTCAGTCAAGCGGATTGTCAGGAGGAAATGTAAATGTTTTGATAAGGGGAGGAACGAGCATTGCAAATAGAAATAATCCTTTTTATGTAGTAGATGGAGTTCCCTATCCGTCGCAATTACTTCCTAATCTGGGCGGAAGTTTATATAATAGTTCTCAATATGGACCAACATATAATCCAACTGCTGGTATATTTGGGCAAAATCCGGCATATAGTACATTTGGAAATCCTTTGAACTATCTTAATCCTTCCGACATTGAAAGCATTTCAGTATTAAAAGACGCAGTGGCCACTTCGATTTATGGATCTCAAGCAGCCAATGGGGCCATCATCATTACCACCAAGCATGGTAAGGCTGGAGATACAAAAGTGGATATCAATGTACAAAATGGCTGGGGAGGGATCACCAGGAAACTTGACCTGATGAATCCTCAGCAATACTTGGCTATGCGTCATGAAGCTTTAAAAAATGACGGATCGTCGATTGGTCCCTCGGATTATGATTTGAACGGTACATGGGATACAACCCATATTACGGATTGGCAGAAAACGCTAATCGGAGGAACCTCGCAATATTTGAACATAGGTGTTACCGTTTCTGGAGGTAATGCTTTTACCCAATATACCGTAGGCGGGAATTTACATCGTGAAACGAGTGTGTTTCCAGACAATTTTGCAAATCAGGATGGAAGTTTTCATTTTAATATCAATTCTCAGTCATCAAATAGAAAATTTGGATTAATTCTTACTGGTAATTATATGGTGGATGATAATCGGTTGCCTACTACCGACCTGACAAATCAATCCATTATAATTCCTCCAGTTGCACCTCCTTTATATACTCCGGATGGGCAACTCAATTGGGCTCCTAATAATTCTGGATCCTCAACCTGGTATAATCCGCTCGCTTTTTTATATAACAAGTATGAAAATAAGACAAATAGTCTCATCAGCAACTTGATTTTAAGTTACCATATTCTACCTGAGTTGGAAATTAGATGTAGTTTTGGCTACAGCAATTTTCAGGCGAATGAAGTTGTCACTTATCCCTTAATTGCCAACTATCCAGAGGCAAGACCTACTTATTCGAATTCCGCTCTTTATGGAAATAATAACAGTAATGATTGGATTGTCGAGCCACAAATCAACTACAAGCATAAGATAGGAAAAGGGAGTCTAGAGACATTAATTGGTGCTACCATCCATCAAAATAACAGTCGTGGAGTTCAGTTGGTCGGAGTTGGTTACAATAGCGATCAGGTATTGGATGATATTGCGTCTGCGGCCGTAGTTCGAATACAATCTACTATTGATGCCGTATATAAATATAGCGCCCTGTTCGGTCGTATAGATTACAATTGGAACGAAAAATATATCGTGGATCTGACTGCACGACGAGACGGCAGCAGCCGGTTCGGTGCAGCGAACCAGTTTCACAATTTCGGCGCACTGGGATTCGCCTGGATCTTTTCCCAGGAAAGTTTTATTAAGGAAAATTGGCGCTTTATTAGCTTTGGCAAACTCAGAGGCAGTTATGGGACCACTGGAAACGACCAAATTCCGGATTATCAATTCTTAAATCTATATGGCGCGATACCTACAACAAATCCTTATCAGGGAGTGCGGGGGCTAGGGCCAGCTGGCCTTACTAATCCATATTTAGAATGGGAGGAAACCAGGAAACTGGAATTTGGAGCAGATCTCGGATTGATGAAAGACAGGATTCTTTTAGGCGGAAGTTATTATCGAAATCGATCTTCTAATCAGTTACTACCCTACAGTTTACCAATTATTACGGGTTTTACGAGTGTTACTCAAAACTTTCCCGCTACAATACAAAACTCCGGCTGGGAATTTTCTTTGCATACTGAAAATATCAAGCAAAAGGATTTTGAATGGTCGACGAGTATAAATTTAAGTTTACCGAAAAGTAAATTAGTAGCTTTTCCTAACTTGGCCACTTCAGGATATGCCTATACACTTGTAATTGGAGAACCCACGAATATTGGTCATATGTATCATTTTCTTGGAGTAGATCCTGCGTCAGGAATTTACCAATTCAGCGATGGTAAGGGCGGAACAACTTCTACGCCTGAAACTCACTATCCAATGACAGCAACCAGCTTGGTTAATCTCAACCCCACCTATTATGGAGGTATAGGAAACAGTTTTAGGTATAAAGGATTTGAGCTTGACTTTTTCTTTCAATTCGTGAAACAAATTGGACAGAATTATTTCTTTGGTACATTAATTCCGGGTGCACTTGGTGGAGGCACATCTAACCAACCGAATTATTTAATCAACCGCTGGCAGCAACCAGGTATGATAGCAGATCATCAACGTTATAATTCCAACTATAGTTTATTTGGTCCCTATCTTGATGCATTGCAAAGTGATGCTGCTTTTTCTGATGCTTCCTTCATACGATTAAAAAATTTGTCCATTTCGTATTCGCTTTCAGCAACATGGATAAAAAAAGCTCATTTGCGAAATTTAAAATTCTACGTGAGGGGTCAAAATCTTCTCACGATTACACACTATATGGGGTTGGATCCTGAAACTAGGAGTTTTTCAACTTTGCCACCATTGAGTGTTTTGACAGCCGGTTTACAAGTGGGGTTATAAAATATTCTATTTATACAATAATATTATTCAAAGGATATGCTACACAAAACTAAATCCCAATGGAACTATTCTTATCGTCCAGTGTTCCTAGCCGGATTGATTCTCTCAATCTCAATTCTTTCAATCGGTTGCAGCAAACTTGTTGAGGTCGAACCGCCTATTACCAGTATTACTGGAGCAAGTGTTTATGAAAGTGATGCTACAGCGATTGCTGTATTAACTGGTACTTATACTGGTATAAGTGGCGTAGGTATTTATGGTTCAGTAGGATCTCTGTCTCTACTACCTTCATTGTCTGCAGATGAGTTGTCACTATACGGGACTAACCAGCAATATATTTATTATTATCAAAATGGATTAACTAGTACAAATGTAAATCAAGGGGATTTATGGTATAGTTTCTATTCTATTCTTTTTACTGCCAATTCCGCTATAGAAGGAATTGGAAATTCTAACGGAATGTCTACAGCGGTAAAAAATCAATTGACGGGAGAAGCAAAATTCATGCGTGCCTTTTGTTATTTCTACCTGGTCAATTTGTACGGAGACGTCCCATTAGTTACCGGAACTGATTTTTCCGTGAACAGGCTACTTTCCCGAACTCCAAAAGCTACAATATGGCAACAAATCGAAAGCGATTTAACGGATGCGCAAAACCTGTTGGATGAAAATTATCTCGACGGCACTCTGTCAAATTCAACTTCAGAACGGGTAAGGCCGACTAAATGGGCGGCTACCAGCCTCCTTTCAAGAGCATATCTATACCAGCAAAAATGGGATAGTGCTCAAATAGAAGCAACGAAAGTCATAAATAACAGTTTATTGTACAGCTTAGACAGCCTTAATGGAGTTTTCCTCAAAAATAGTTCCGAGGCTATATGGCAATTACAGCCAGTTAATGCTGGCGCAAATACGGCGGATGCAACGCTATTCATTCTTCCTTCGTCTGGCCCGGATGGATATTCATTTCCTGTGTCACTAGATACTCTTCTCGTAAATAGCTTTGAACCAGGAGATCAAAGAAGGCAAAATTGGGTTGATAGTGTGATCGCAAATGGAATCACGTATTATTATCCGTATAAGTATAAAGCGGGGTATATGCAACCCGTCAATAATGTTTATCCTCCCCCAACCGAGTATACAATGGTTTTTCGCCTTGGGGAACAATACATTATCAGAGCGGAAGCAGAGGCTGAAAAAAACGATCTGACAGATGCGGCGATAGACCTAAATGCAATAAGAGGCAGAGCCGGCCTCGCCGCTACAACGGCTGCAACACAAGCAGATTTATTGAATGCTATTTATCATGAACGCCAGGTGGAACTTTTTACAGAATGGGGTCATCGCTGGTTGGATCTGAAAAGAACAGGAAACGTGACCGCTGTTATGAGTGTAGTTACTCCTCTAAAGGGAGGAACTTGGAGCGATTACAAACAGTTATATCCGATCTATCTATATGAGATACAACATGATCCCAACTTGGTACAAAATAGTGGTTATTAAATAAAATTGATGAAAAAAAATACTATTGGGATTATTCTTTATTTTATTTCAGCTAACCTAGTATATGCGCAAACTGACGCCGGTGTTCATTTTGTGCAGGGCCTTAGTTGGGAACAGGTCAAAGAAAAGGCTAAGACTGAAAATAAATACATTTTTTTAGACTGCTATGCAAGCTGGTGTGGGCCTTGTAAAGCAATGGACAAAGAAGTCTATCCCAAAGAAACTGTGGGTAACTATATGGACCATCACTTCATCTCGATAAAAGCGCAGATGGATACTTCGAAACAAGATGATGACCAAATAAAGCAATTTTATGCGGATGCCCATTTTCTAATGAAAAAGTATAAAATCAACGAATTTCCCTATTTGTTGTTTTTTTCGCCCGAGGGTAAGATTGTACATAAAGCAGTTGGCTTCAAGGACGAAAGAAGTCTAATTTCTATTTCGAAGGATGCTCAGGATCCTGACAAACAATTTTGCACATTGGTAGAAAAATATAAAGAACACATTTTAGATACCAGCTATATGAAGGTCTTAGCACAAGAGGCAAATTCATTAGGGAACAAAGAGCTGGCGGGGAAGATTGCAAATGATTACATAAATCGGTTAAGTGAAAATCAGTTGTACAAGCTTGAGAATATTTGGTTTATGGTGGACTTTACAACAAGCACAATGGATAGAGGATTTGCTGTATTCAGAGACCATCCGGACAAAATTTGCCAGGCGGATAGCACAATAACCATAGCAGGATTAAAAGGCTTCGTCAAAGATATTATCTATAAGGAGGAAATGAAACCTTACGTATCAAGTAAAAATGGGAAGCCGGATTGGACAATAATGAAAACAAATATGAAGAAATACGGGATGCTAGGCAATGAAGCATTTAAGACATATAAACCTCATATTCTTTTCAAAACCGAAATAGAACCTGCTTTAATTATCGACCCAGATTGGGAAAAGACACTTGTCCTGATCAAAAAGCAAAATGCAGGGAAAGGAGAAGAATTTCTTGTCGGCTCTACTATAGTTTATTATTTGAATAACAGGTTGGGCTCTAGCAATTCCGAGGAGTGTAAAAATTTTATGGCGTCCGCTATTTATTATTTTAAGAATTATTATTCCTATTTGACTTCAGATCCTCTTAACACGTGGGCATGGACAGTATTTCAGCGAAGTAAGGAAAAAAATGATTTGGAAAGGGCACTTGTATGGAGTGACAGCTCTCTAAAATTAAGTCCCAAACCAAATGCGGGATATTTGGATACCTATTCCAATTTACTATACAAACTGGGCAGGTCAGGGGAAGCGCTTATTTATGAAGAAAAGGCTGCCACGCTTGCGCCCGGTGATAAAGATATTCAAAATAATTTCTTGAAAATGAAAAAGGGAGAGCAGACCTGGGTTGTGCCTGACGAAAAGAAAGATCAAAACCAATGAGATTTTTCTTTGACTGTTACTGCGATAATAGATAGAGGCCAATCGTAAAGGATGACAGACAAACTTTACAAACTACTTGCTGCTGCTGTATAGTGAAAGCTTGCGGTAGTGAACGAGTAACGAAACGGCAGAACCAGTGATTCAGAAATATAATTGTATCATATATGCATCCCATTTTTCTTTTTTGAGTTTACTTTAATAAAATAATTTCTTCTCTTTTTTATCTGATTTACTAGTCTCTCTAGGTCTTAAATATTTCTTATGGTTCGGTATTTCCTGTTATTCTTTATTTTAGTTTTTTCAAATACTTTATCAGCTCAGAAACCGCCCATTGATTCTTCCATTTATGGAAAGTGGCCAGCTGTTGGTCGGGGAGAAATTTCAAATGACGGAAAATACGTTGCATATAGAGTTAGTAATGACCAATTCGGATACGGCGGCGATGACTACTTTATACTAAGGTCGGTTCACAGAAATTGGAAGATCACCGTACCTAGTTTTTCATTTACATCTGACAGTCGATTTGCGTATTTTAACGGAGGAGGCGACACGTTGTGCAAGGTTGCGCTAGGCGGGGAAGTTGTGGAAAGAATACCTGAGGTTGTTTCCTACGGACTTACACGGGTAGGTCTTATCGAATGGCTTATCTACCGGAAAAAAGGTCCGAATGGCGAACTGTTCATGCAAAATATGTCGACGGGAGCTGTGATGAAATACGATGATATCACCGACTACCAATTTTCAGAGGACGGAAAAACGCTGGTCTTGCAATCTGCATCAAGTTTAAATGGAAATAATGTGTATGACTTGAAGTGGGACGATTTTCCGGATGGTCATTTGGTACCAATATGGAGGGGAGAGAGAGCCAGTGAGATTCATTTAGACACGCACAATCATCAATTGTGCTTTAGCACTGATCAAAAAATAGGTGAAAAAACTATAAAATCGTATTGGTATTATAAAGCGGGATCGGATAGTGCTACTGAGCTTACTAACGACGAAGAACTTTCCAGTATTCAAAAAGATCTTCAATTGGGTGACATTATAATGTTTAGCAAAAATGGGGATCAGTTATATTTTAATCTTATGGGTAAGCCTACTGATCGCCCAAAACCGAAGCTGGATGCTGTGCCTGTGGAGGTATGGAGTTATCGGGATGAGAAATTGCAATCCAGCCAAATGGAGGAATTAAAAGACAGTTCGTCTAAATCCTATCTTGCTGTAGTTAATATTGGCGATCACCGGATCATTCGCTTGCAGAAAGGGGGGGAAGAATACATAAATGGGAGTTTATTTCTTGGAGGAGTAGATGAAGATGAATTTGCAGTTACCCAATATATAACAGATAGAGATCCGGCAGAGGTTGCTTGGAACCCCAGTGAAGGTGGAGCGTATATGGTGTCCGCGAAGGATGGTGCCCGAAAGCCAATCAACCGGCTGAAGGATGGGAAAGTTTTATGCTGTGATGTATCCCCGGAGGGGAGGTATATCATATACCATAAAATGGATGAGAGAAATTATTTTAGTTATTCTACCCGTTCGGGGAAGATCATTAACATCACTCAAGCTGTTCCTGTAATCTCCGACCGGTATTTTGATAGGCCTTCAAATTATCATTTGCCAGAGTTTCTAATTATTGGATGGTTTGCCGGTGACAGTGCGTTGCTTTTATGGGATCAGTATGATATCTGGGAGGTGGATCTGGCTGGAAATAAGTCACCTGTCAACCTCACCAACGGCTATGGGCGTAAACATAATATATCCCTTCAATTGAGCTGGCTTTATTTACGACCAGTTGTCCGTTGGAATGAACAGGTGTTACTTTCTGCGTTTAACCAAGATACGAAGGAGAATGGTTTTTATCGGCTGACGGTCGGTCAAAGAGGGGATCCAGAATTAGTCACAATGGGCCCGTACTTCTATAATTACCCCAATAACAATCAGGAGATCGAGGGAGAAGCACCTGTTAAGGCGAGAGATGCCCAGGCCTGGTTGGTGAAACGGATGAGCGCGAAGGAATCGGCAAATTATTTCTGGACGAGTGATTTTAAGACATTTGTACCGATTAGTGATGTCCACCCGGAAAGGGACTGGAATTGGGTGACGACTGAGCTCATTAATTGGAAGACGCCGGATGGGAGCATGTCACAGGGAGTGCTGTACAAGCCAGAGAACTTTGACCCGGGAAAGAAGTATCCGATCATTTTTTATTATTATGAAAGATTATCGGATAGACTAAATACCTGCTTACAGCCTGGTCTATCAGTAGGGCAATTGAACATTTTGTGGTATGTCAGCAATGGCTATCTGGTATTCACGCCCGATATCTATTACAAGATTGGGGAAATGGGCGAAAGTGCCCTGAATTATGTCGAGTCGGCGGCCCGTCATTTGGCCAAAATGCTTTGGGTCGACTCTAGTCGCATGGGGCTTCAGGGATTAAGTTATGGAGGGATGGAAACCAATTATATCGTTACTCATTCGCATCTGTTTGCGGCGGCCTGCTCGGCGTCAGGAGTCGCTGATTTTATAAGCGAATATGGTGTACTTGACCAATTTGGTAGGAGTTTGCAATCCTATTTTGAAATTGGCCAACTCCGTATGGGAGCAACCCTGTGGCAGAGGCCAGATCTATACATCAAGAATTCTGCTGTTTTTAAGGCGGATGCCATGACCACCCCTCTTCTGCTCATGCATACCGCCCACGATGGATTATTTGCCGTTGCGAATATAAAGGAGTTTTTCATTGCGCTGCGCCGGCTAAGAAAGCCAGTTTGGATGCTATTATATTGCGGCGATGGGGATAATCATGGGGTTACGGGCAGTTCTTCCGTCGATTTTACTATACGGATGCAACAGTTCTTCGACCATTATCTCAAAGGAGCTCCGATGCCGAGATGGATGGTAGAAGGGATACCTGCGTCCAGAAAGGGAATTGATGATGGTTTGGAGTTGGAGCGCCTTGGAAGTAAATAATTAAAAACAGATAAGTAACACAATTCAAAAACGTTGCGTGCAAAAGGAAATATTTATTGAATTTATTTGTGCGCTTTTCGTTTTGTTATCATCGTTCGTACAATTTGCATGGACTCGACTTTATTAGCAATTTTTAACGTGGTTTAATAACCGTAATACAATGGAGGTTAATAATTACCCTTTGGTTCAGGCTGTAGACTTTGCGCCCGATTGGCAGAAGTTTAATTATATAGACGGTACACTTTGGGACAGAATGACATTACAAAATCATGAGAGAAGAAACAAAATTTTATAACAACGAACCATCCGAAAAAAATGGTGCAGTTTGCTGCGGTAGACTGGTAAATTTTAGACGGAATATGCAACTATGAATATTAAAGCAAAATCGATTACTATAGATGTCATAACTGCGCTTTTCATCTTATTATTTGTATATGCTGCGTTGAGTAAACTATCCGATTTTGAAAAATTTAAAGTGCAGTTGGGAAAATCTCCATTGATATTGGCTTATGCCAGATGGGTTGCATGGATTATACCAATTTTTGAGTTGATACTTGCCGGTTTACTCTCCGTTAAACGGTTTCAATTGTTGGGATTGTACGCCTCATTCAGTCTGATGGTCATATTTTCCTCCTACATCGTCGCTATTTTGAAATTTAGCGAGTATATACCATGTTCCTGCGGAGGTATATTGGAAAATATGTCATGGACGGAGCATCTAATCTTTAATTCCGGATTTGTTCTGCTGGGAATAATCGGAGTGTTGTTATACTCATCTAATAATAAACGGTTTATTGTACAATAAAAGGGGAAGCCGAAAACCTAAAAGAGTAGGCGCAATATTTAATTTAAAATCGACTATTATGAAATTTCGAAGTATTCTGATTGCATGTGCTTTTTTAATGGCGATAGTTGGCTCTGTCGGATTTAAGACTATTAGTAAAAGGCCATATTCCACACCAGGCAATTATTATTATCCGCCTTTTTCACTGTGCGTAACTAGTTCGACTGACCAAGTAGTCTGCGAAACTTTCTACGAAGGGGCGCAATGCACCATCACATTTAATGGGCATGTTTACCCGGCTTGGCAATATATGACCGGGCCTGTTAAAAACTGCACCGTTCCAATAAAACGGCCAGTCTAAGAATTACAAAATCCGGCGGAATTTACTGCCGGATTTTTAATTTCTTCTTTTTATATCAAAAGTTTATCACAATGAAGTCAAGGATACAAACGCTTGCAAGCTGTTTTGTTGGTAGCGTCATGGGCGTAGCTATTTTGTATTGGGTTTCAAACTGGTCTATCCACAACCCAAATGGATTTATACGAATGTTGCCATCTCATAAAATAATCGGGGTCAATTCATTGGATGTTAAGTACAATTCATTTTACTTAGCTGGCGCCGATACGAAGTATGTGTACTTAGCAAACACTACAACGCCGGGACTAGTACTTCGAACGAGCCTGTCGCTTAAAGACACAACCGCGATGAGATTGACGTTCGGTGACAGTGCGGGAATTTTTAAAGGATCATTTATTTTTGTCGATTCTCCTAACATTTATTTGATGGATGGAATCAAGCCGGCGGTTTATCAAGTAGATTTATCAAATTTGAAACTTGTCAGACAAATTAATACTACCTTTTTTACAGCCGGGATACCAGTATCAAAAAATTCATTTGTGTTTCGTTCAGTGGATAGTACGAACGAAAATATTCTTTTGAAGACGACGATAGATTCACCTTTTATCAAGACTGGAGTTGGTTTGCTTCAGAAACAAGTAGATGGCATTTTCTGTACAGACGGTATATTGGAAAAAGTTCCTGAATCATCTAAATTGATTTATACATATTATTACAGGAACCAATTTATTTGCATGGACACAAATTTGAATTTGCTTTATCGGGGGAAAACGATTGATACAATAAGCCGAGCTCATATTTCAGTTACTTCGATTTCCTCCAGCAATCAGATGACGCTTTCTTCACCTCCCTTATTTGTTAATAAGCAAATTAGCGCTAACAAGAATTGGCTCTTTGTACATTCTGCCTTAAAGGCAGATAACGAAACGCAGGCGGTACTGGACGCGGTTTCCATTATAGATGTGTATTCATTGAAAGACGGCAAATATTATTTAAGTTTTTATTTGCCTGATTTCAGAGGTAAAAAGATAAGAGATTTCAAAGTATTCGGTAATACACTGGTGGCATTGTATGATCACTACATTTACACTTATGAAATTAACTTTTGAAAGAATCTGTTGGTTTTTAAATAGTTCGTTTAATTCTTTTATCCAACAGACTATCTTTTTAAATTTTAGAGTGTTGACAAAAAACGGGGATTTACGAATATGACATCATAGAAAGATACATCGGCATACGCATGATTAATCCATAGTCACCGGGTGATAAATTGGAAATGGACGGCAGTTCGAGAAAAAAGTCGGCAAAAAAAGGGTGACTAGGGGTACATTTTGACGCTCAAAGGCATCTGTAGTAAGCACCCGCCAAAACTACTTGAATGAAGAAATTATCTGCATTATTTTTCGTCTGCGCCATAATCGCTTGCAACAAGAGCATAGTCACTCTCACGCCGCTCAGTTCCCTGAACATAATCAACACGGTGCCCAACAGCCCGGGCGCAATGCTCTCCGCCTACTCCAACACGGTCTTCCCTGGATCCTACGGTCAGTTTGGTTTGATCGCCACTACGAATCCCCAAATCTATGTCTGGCCCAGCGGTGATTCCACGCATCCTTATTACAATTCTTCCTTAAGTGCAGTGAATGGCGGAATTTATTCTTTGTATTTGATCGGCACGGATCCGCAAACCAACACACTGTTGTTCAAAGACACGATACCCTCTTACGCCGACAGCCTGATGGGCGCGCGTTTCATCAATCTATCTCCGGACAGCGGTCCGCTGACCATCGATTTCACGGACACAGCCGTACATCCCCTTGTCTCCAGCCTTTCTTATAAGTCCATCACTTCTTTTAAAACGCTCCCCGCGGTATCCGCCATTATCAACAATGGTGGTTATAATTTCGAAATGCGGGACACGGCAGGCAATGTTCTTTTCACACTCAACCTGGCCGCCGTCATGTTTAAAAATGTGACCATTGTGGCGAACGGATCCGTTACTGGTGGAACTTTCAGCGCCTTCACAGTAAACAATTATTAACAGATCAGTTGAATCATCTTTTTGCGGTCGATAAGGCCGTGTTTTGCACCTATTTTCTGATCGTTTGTTCCTACGGGTATTGGATTTAGCCCCGGAGTCTTCGCTAAGTTTCTGCTTGGTATGTTCTGGAAAAGAACGACCGGTGCCGCTGCTGTGGCGGGTGTCATCTCCGGATTTCTGCTTTCGGTACTTTTTTAATGTCTACGCGCCGGCCTGGTTCGGCAACGATACGGTTTTCTATACGGCTTATCTGAACAGTGACGGTCACTACGAGATCCCCTTTCATGTCTGTATGGGGCTTGCTCTCTTTTTTACTGTATTTCTGATGATCGGCATCAGTCTGTTCGGACCGAAAGTAAACCCAAAATCATTTATCCTGGACAGGAGTATGTTCAAACTCGAACCGGGGACCATTGCTTTAATAGTCACTACATTCCTGATTATTTCCCTGCTTTATATCCGGTTTTGGTGAAAGAACCTCGTCTATTTGTTTTTTCTTTTTGCGAAAAAACTTTTCTTCTTGCGATCATTTCGTTTTCTGCCTTCCTGAATTTCCCTGTCGTTCCATTTATCAGAATGCACAATTTCATTTTTAACGATCCAATAGTGCGACCTGCACTCAAAATTCCAGTTTCCGATCGACGGGCTGAGGGATACACTGACGCCATCGAACGTCAGTTGCCAGTCAGTGGGTGAAATAGGTGTTACCACCTCATGCCCGCATCCGCAGACACATTTATGGACCGCTGTTTTATATTTTATACATATATAAATACACCCGAAGGCAACTTCATCCGGAATAGTATCGACGAACTTATATTGTAAAATCATCATTCAGCAATTTACCCGTATTGATAAAATAAAGACTGTTATGCTCCTGTTTCAGATCTTGGTAAAAACCGAGAATTTTTTTCCATTTGATGACGGCAAGCACCGCATTCAGACAATTGAGATCCGCTATCTGTATATTCTGCGCGTATTCGTTTATTCCTTGTTCATCCTGGCCAATCCGGTCTTTCAGGTGGTCGTTTTTAATACCCGTTCCGGTGGTAACGCGTACCGAACCAATCAACCGGTCATCCACTGATTCGACCCCCAGTCCTACGTCGATAAAGGGAGTTCCCGATTTCAGTAACCCGTTCGTCAGAAAATGCCTTACCCTATTAACATCCACGCATATAAAAACAAAATCAAGTTCAGTAAGCCTGGAGATATTTTCCTCTGTAATATATTCTGGATGCTTTTTAATATTATTATGCATATGGGAATAGATTTCAGTATAATAATCGACTTTTAACAACCTGGCGCTTTCATTCAGTTTTTCTCCGGAGATGGCACCGGGTGCCCTGAACGCATTGTGTAATTGAAAATCATCGCCATCAAATATCTGAATCTCCTTTACAGGCGTTTTTGAAACCAGATCCAAAATATAAGAACCAGTTCCACCCAATCCTACAATGCCGATTCTTTGCTCAGAAAATTTTGCATTTAAATACTCGATTTTTGCACGCGCTGAATTGGTATCCGGGTATTTAAAAGGACTGTCCTGCGATATTTCTTTTCTGATTCGTAGCGGTTTACTCGTGGCCTGAGGTTCGATCACACGGGCCTGTGCAACCATGATCTCTGAATAGGTTCTGATTTTTTCGTAGAAGTCCGGGTATGACCCACTCACAGGCTTACTGGAAAAAAAATGATTTATCAGAATATCAGCAGTTAACTGCTGGTTGCCGCTGCTGTTGATAATGGATGACAGGATATTACCGGTTGCGTCACAGGGCAGTTCACCGCAAAAATAGGCAGTATGATCCTGAGGTGTTGCAGTGCGACCCGGACCGGCGAGTGTAAGTGCCATCACAATAGTGCCCAATTTGACTTCGCGTGCCGGATTCACATAGGGGATATGGTGCACCAGCAGGAACGCACCGTTTACTTCCAGGTCATAACCTTCCTCGGAAAGCCTTTTTATATCCGGACTAAGACTTATCAGTTGCTGTAGCATGAAATATCATTTTATTTTTCACATATACCGAAGTACCCTTAACCATGGATCCTTCCGGATTCTGTCTGGGTCCATCTTCATATCCAACTGTATAAACCATGGTAGGTTTCTCTTCATAGGGGATGCCTGCCAATTCTATAACTTCGCGGAAACTGATTTCCTTTTTATCCCATTTCTTTTCTCGCCCGTTTACAATGATGACTACTTCCTTCGGTACTTCCCTGGAAAAAAAATGTTCAATACCAGGCCTGGCCAGGTCAACACGGCTGTTGTCTAAAACCAGTTCGTCGGACCAGGGCTCTTTTATTTGAAGAAATATTTCATCATCAGTGGAAATGTCCCCCAGTTTCCGGATCTCCCTGCCGGTGATATATTGCTCCGGCCACTCAAATTCTTTCGAATTGATGACCAGGGGCAATGTTTTTTTCTCGTTTTCAATTGACATAGACTTTTAATTTTAAGGTTAACTTTAGTTGTTGACTTACGGTATCGCTATTAATATGCTTTGAGGTTACAGATTTTATAACTGGTTGATATTCAATTATATATATCATTGTAACCTGAATGCATAATACTAACAGAGTAGTTTCATGGATTATAAAGAGATATTAGAACTCATAGGCCGGAAAGATAAGCTGGGCTTGGAGGCATTATATAACACGTATGGTCAAAAATTTTACAGTTATGCTGTACAAAGATGGTTCCTGAACGAAGATGAAGCGTGGGAGGTCGTATACCAAACCCTGGACACACTCGTACTGAAACTTCCAGGTTATGATTTTGAATCAAAATTACATTTCGATAATTTTCTGTTTAAGGTATTCACCAATTTCCTGAGACAATTTTTCAGACGTCATCGTAAACATCAGTTTGATAAAGTAGATCTGGATGTGAATTTCTCGAGTGAATCCGATCCGGATGACTACCATGAGTCTGATGATGAGAAAACAAACTTTGAAATAGACAGTCGATCATTTAATGAATACTATCAAACCGATATCGTTGAGAATCCAAAATTGATTGCACTGGAGAAAGCACTTATGAATCTGGATGAAACAGAACGGAATATCCTGCTGCTGCGTGCCCAGAACTATTCATATGATGAAATTGCTTCGATGCTCAACATTGAAAATAACCAGCTCAAAGTTAAACACCACAGGAGCAAATTAAAATTGACGAAAATGTTAATCGAAAATTCTGGAAGTCATGAATAAATTAAATACCATCCGCAATCTGGAAGAAGCATTGCGGATATTCTGGCTGAAAAATGCAAATGACGCTGATATAAACTTATCAGAAAAAGAGTTAAACCTGATACTTAAATCGTCTGAGGGCAGTTTTGATATGACTAAGGAAAAGCGGGATGAACTGGTGAACAGGTTATTCGATACGGTCAACAGTGTTTCTCTCGGACAGTTGATCAATGAGGCCATCCTCAGCAACAAAACGAAAGAGAATACACTTGCTGAAGAAACAAAATTGCCTGTCAATATATTGAAAAGCCTGAGAGAAGATTCAATTTTCCCCAACAATGTCCCTGTTTTAATTTTAAAAGGACTTTTAAATAAACTGAATATTTCTTTTCAAGCGGTAGAGAGAGCAATATGGAAAACCTTTGAGATGATGCAAAAGCGGGAATACCTGTCCCTCAATGGGGGTTCTGCGGGACAGTCATTTCGAAAGGCAACACCCGATGCAAAGGAACATCAGGGGAAAAGAGGTTTAAAGTCCGACGGACGGGAGTTGTTTGAAAATCGTGAATCGCTCGAAAAATACATGACTAAGCTGAACGAACTGATGCATGGAGACCTTTAATATCGTGCTGGAGGGTTATTGGCGGGAAAAAAACAAAACTGGTATTCCGGTTTACCCAGGGCTCTTTATTGTTTATGAGACCAAATTTAATGCAGATACAAATACAGTTACCCTGATCAGGTTATTGTATATAGGAGAGGCGGAAAATTTGAATAACAGGATTTTGAAACATCCGAAACTTGATGAATGGAGCAAAAATATCGCGGCGGGTAATGAACTGAGTTATTCTGTGGCGCGTGTAGAAACAAACAACCGCACCCGAATTAAGGCGGCATTGATTTATAAATTTAGGCCAATGCTGAATATCGATTTCAAAGATAGTTTTTTGTACGACGCGACGATGATTTTATTAAGCGGCAAAACGAATTTATTGTCGCCCCATTTTACGGTCTGATCTAACTAAATCAAATTGTTATGAGCGAAATAGGAATTATATCTAAACAATACGGCGCACTGGTGACCAAAACGGATAAGATAAACGATTCCGTGATCGTACTGAAAAAACAATTCCTGCTTAGAAGTAATCCTGAAAAATCTAAAACAATTGTCGTGTCTGATAAGGAATTGGAAGGCGCTAAAAATGATATGCTAATATTTATAGACTATTTGAAAGAATTACAAAAAGTAAATCATGAACCTGATTTTGGCATTTTACCCGGAAAAACAATTCTGGAATTAAAAAAATTATTTGACAGGAAACCGGGGATAGACAAAACTCTTCACAAGATCAGGGGCAAATTGAAAAAAGACAAATTTTTAGAAAAAGAACAATTTGATGCTTTGGATGAGATAGTAGCCGTGCTGGATAACGAGCGTAGTATGTTGTTCAAAAAATTAAGAACCGCCAGGGGATGAATCAGCTTATAAAAGGCCTATATATCGATTTGTTCAACAGGCTGGGAAAAATGACTTTGGATTTAGAACGACTGAGCATGACCAGCCCGGTTGCTGCAGGTTTTCAAAAGACAGCTGTTTTGTCCATGTATGAACTCAAGAAAAAAATTGCAATAGTTATAAAAAGCGGGATTCTGTCAGAAGAGCTTTTTACCCGAAACGTAATCATCAGCTACAATTCCTTTAATAACGAGTTTATTGATATAGAGCTCTTTTTGTTTCTGCCAATCATTAAACACAGTCTAGAAGCAGAAGGGTATTTTGAAAAAGTAGTTCAAAAAATTTACAACGAGATTCAGTGTACCCAGTCGGTTCCATTTATCAGCACCATATCCAATTCGGAATCCTATTACTGGGCATATTCTAAATACAAAATGATCGCGCTGCCGCAGGGAGAGGAGAAATACCTGTTAAACCTGGGCGACTTATATCATGAAATTGGACACTTGATATATGTTCAGTCTGAACAGTTTTTGGTAGATGATCATCTTAAAAAAATGACGTTGTACTTTAATGAACAGCGCGCAGCTGCCAAATGGAGAAAAAAGAAACAATATCTGGAAAGAATTCAGGATGCCGTTGATTACTGGGAATACAACTGGTCTGAGGAACTAGCCTGTGATTTAATCGCCATTTATCTGGTCGGCCCTGCATACGCCTGGTCACACATGAAAATATGTACGACCAGTAGCGGAGTAAATGAAATATTTTCATTTCGAAAAATGATTAAAGAGCACCCTCCGGATGAAGTGCGAATGCGTGCCATTCTTCAAATGCTTGGACTTATCAATCAGAAAGAAGAAGCGGATAAAATCAGAGAGATTTGGGAGAAATTTCTGGGAGTTACGCAAAATACAAAGCCTGATGACTACGATTTGATATTTCCTCAGGAACTGATTGATTCCATCGTGCAAAATGTTTTTGACGGGTGTACAAATATTACGTTACGATCTTATCCTGACCAAGTTAAAAAAACTACTAAACCCGTTTCAGAAGTCATCAATGAAGCCTGGTCAAAGATAAGAGACGACCCAGAAGGATTTAGTCAGTGGGAAGAGGGGAAAATAGCCAATCTTCAGTCACTTAGCTTCCTGTACTGATTCCGAACGAGTGCGATGTATCGAGAATAAAACATCCTCAATGACGCATAAGCCCTCAATCCGCGAACAATTATACGATTCCTACAGAAAACCTTCTGGGTACATAGATGAGGTACAAACCAGGCATACGCAGGATACGCGACACACAAAGCCGGATCCGAATCAAATAAAGCAAAACGCATTTGAAATGGAAGACATTGAGAAATGCGAACTCAGTGATGTGTCGTCCTATAAGTCTTACCACCAAGCTCTCGAACAGAAGTTTAATGAAGAACTTGTTCGGGTTGATGTTCTTTTACTTTCTCTTTCTGATAAAAACAGACGGCTCTCTCATCAAAGGGAAATTATTCGCTCTTGATTTAAATAGTTCGCAAAATGCGTATTATTTGAGGCGTTTCAAGCCAATCACCCCCAAAAATATCTGTTCTCGCTCGGCATCCAGAAAAACGGTGCGCATCCACCGCGACCTAAAGTAAATCCGATGGCATTTGTCCTTGATAAGGGCACGTCCAAACTGGCACCTGCTACCAATGCTTTAATTGTAATTACATTCCTGACTATTTCTCTGCTATACTTCCCGTTTTGGTGAATCCTGTAAAATTTTATACTTTTACACCTGACCGGCGCCGCCGCCCGTCCACTTCAATAACTACTCCGACTTTTTATTTTTTCAGACCCAATCTGGGTACTCTTCATTTATAATTATTTATGAAACAACGATTATTTTGTTTAGTCGCGTTATTGCCTTTTTTCGCCGCTGCTCAAACCCAGTGGTCGCAGGCCCCGCTTCAGCTACCGACGCGCTGGAGTAAACTCGTTACTCCCGACAATGCGCTGGTTGAATATCCCCGTCCCCAAATGGTGCGTACCAACTGGACGAATTTAAATGGTCTCTGGGATTATGCGATAACGGTAAAGGACGCCGCAACACCGACTCATTTTGACGGAAAAATTCTGGTTCCCTATCCAATCGAGTCTGCTTTATCAGGAGTAAAGAGGGCGCTATTGCCATCGCAGAATTTGTGGTATAAAAGAAATATTGAAATTAAATCTGCAAAAAATGGCGAAAGAACATTGCTTCATTTCGGGGCAGTCGACTGGAAGGCAACCGTATTTGTAAATGGAAAAGAAGTTGGAGTACATCAGGGAGGTTATACTGCTTTTAGTTTTGATATAACTGATCAATTGAAAACTGCTAATAACGAAATTGTCGTAAAAGTCTTTGATCCAACTGATGAAGGAATTGGTCCCCATGGCAAACAGGTATTGAATCCACAGAATATTTATTATACAGCAACAAGCGGTATTTGGCAGACTGTATGGCTGGAAGCGGTTCCTGCTGATTATATCTCTGATATTAAACTGACGCCTGATATTGATAAAAATATTTTGAATATTGTTGTTGATGCGCCTGCCGGTTTTCAGATTGAAGTTAATGGGTCAAAAGGCGAACCTGGTAAAAAAATTAATTTGAGTGTGCCGAATGCACATTTATGGTCGCCTGCTGATCCTTATTTATATGATTTAGATATTAAATTAAAAAAAGGCGACAAAACAATTGATGAAGTCAAATCCTATTTCGGGATGCGCAAGATATCAGTTTCTAAAGAAGACAAAGGCATTGACCGGATATTTCTGAATAACAAGCCATACTATAATTTAGGAGTACTTGATCAGGGTTTCTGGCCGGACGGACTATACACTGCACCCACAGATGAAGCACTGGCCTTTGATATTAAAGCCATTAAGGCCATGGGTTTTAACACGATCAGAAAACATATCAAAGTAGAACCCGCCAGATGGTATTTTCACGCGGACAAAATCGGAATGCTAGTCTGGCAGGATATGGTGAACCCCAACCAGGGATTGCCTGAAGGATCAAAGCCTGAGTTCGAAAAGGAAAGCGCAGAAATATTGGATCAACTGCATAACAATCCAAGTATAGTAACCTGGGTTTTATTTAATGAGAAGTGGGGCCAGTATGATCAGCAAAGACTGACTGAATGGATAAAAAAGACCGATCCCTCACGACTCGTCAATGGTCATACAGGAGAATTGCTTTATGTGAATGAAGAACTCAGAAGTCCCTCACCGAATGCTTATGTCAGTGCAGACATGACAGATGTACATTCTTATCCTGACCCAATGATGCCGATCAAACAGGAAGGCAAAGCGCAGGTACTGGGAGAATTTGGCGGTATCGGTGTTTTCATTCCCGATCACCAATGGATCACGGGTAGTGCCTGGGGATATATACAGGAAAAGCCAGGAGACCTGCAGGCAAAGTACACGATTATGAACCAGCATTTACAGTTATTGGAAAGAGACGGATTATCCAGTTCCATTTATACGCAGCCCTTCGATGTTGAAGGAGAACAGAATGGGTTGATGACTTATGATCGTGAAATAGTAAAGATTCCATTTGATTCATTACGAAAGATTCATGCTGCATTAAATCCCGACATTGGTTCGATTCCCAGTATCACGATGATAAATGGTGACTTAACAAATCCTGGTTTATTATACAGCCGGATGTTACAGCAATACATTGCTGGCAATCGTGAAAAAGAATTTTTGAAGAAAATGGCAATTTCCGCCAACCAGAACGGAGATAAACCGGGAGCGGCGATAGCAGGATCTGCTTACATCGAAACATTACATTCACCACTAACCGATTTCGATATTCAGTTTGTAAACCAATTTACCAAATCAACCAAAGATCCGGGCTTCAAATTCATGATTTCAGATTCAAACAACTTTAAGAAAATAATCGGCAACCGCCCCTATACCGTTGCCATGATGAATATGATTTATCACGGGGAGATGGAACCACTTTTATCAGTCGAAAACCCAGACTGGACTTTGATCCAAGAAAAGACGAGCCGGTACGGAAGTTATGGTGAGGAGATTTTGTTGCGCGCAAAAACAGTTGCCTACTATAATAAACAGGACTGGACAAAATATGTGCCTGTGGCTAAAACCTATCTGGAAAAATATGGGACGAATATTCTGGAACAGGAAAGAAATATGTTTCAGTCAGCCATTGACCAGCACTCAAAATAATGAGATGAAAAAATATTTAATTATTATATTAATCGCCGCATGCCGGAACCCAGCATCTATGCAGCAGAATGATTTTTACACGCTTAAAAATAATTCCGGTATGACGGCAGTCTTTACTCCTTACGGGGGAAGACTGGTGAGCTTAACTGTGCCTGACAAAAACGGAAAGCCTGTTAATGTGATAATTGGCTTTGACAGTGTGAACGATTACCGCCATTCCACAGAGTCCTATTTCGGAGCGACGATAGGCCGTTATGGAAACCGGATTGCAAAAGGAAAATTTTCCCTAGACGGTCAAATATATCAGTCCAGTATAAATAATCCGCCAAATACGCTGCATGGCGGCAAGGATGGTTTTCAGTCTGTCGACTGGCATTCCTATCAGCCAGATGATCAAACTATAGTATTTACTTATCTGTCAAAAGATGGGGAAGAAGGATTTCCTGGTAACCTGAATGTAAAGGTTACTTATAGCCTAACCGACAGCAATCAGTTAAAAATGGAATACGAAGCGACGACAGACAAGACCACCGTTATCAATCTGACCAACCATGCATTCTTTAATTTGAACGGAGAGGGGAGTGGAGCGATTTTAAATCATTCGCTGATTATTAACGCTGATCAGTACACACCGGTCGATTCAACCTTGATTCCAACAGGCGAAATTGCATCTGTAAAAGGAACGCCATTTGATTTTACTTCTGAAAAAACGATTGGTCAAAATATAAATGACAGCAGCAGTCAATTAAAATATGGCAAAGGTTATGACCACAATTTTGTTCTGGACGGAACCGGAATGAAGCTGGCTGCAATCGCTACCGGCGATAAGACCGGAATACAGATGAAAGTATATACTGACCAGCCGGGACTGCAGTTCTATTCAGGCAATTTCATGCAGAGCAAAAATAAAATGCGCAAGGGGATGGATGATTTCCGGACTGCCTTTTGCCTGGAAACCCAGCATTTCCCGGATTCTCCCAATGAGCCGTCTTTTCCATCAACTGTTCTGAAACCCGGAGAAAGTTATCATTCAATCAGTATCTATACTTTCCGGAACCTGTAAATCAAACTGAGCAAAAATATCCTGCCCGGTAGATTTGACTTTTGCGTCTGCGTAAAGTTTACACCAGTTGTTTGGGAAAAGGAACTCGCGCTGTTCAGCAGGTCGTATGCCGAGACCCGCAGCTCGCAATGATTATTCAAAATGGATTTATATAATGAGACATTCCAGAGCGAAACGGCTTGTGAGGACAGCGCCGCCTGGCTGCCTGTCACCTGCAGATCGTAATACGACGCGATGGTAACGGCACCGGGCAACCTGTAATTCATATTCAAAACATAATTTTCATTCAGGGTATGGCCCTGTGGCGATCCCGGTAAGGAATATATCGAGTGTGTCTGTTCAATATCCGCCTTGCAGTCGATGAATAAATAATCCTTCAGATGGAAATTGATATTGGCAGCACCGCCGACACCGGTATTCTGCGCAACATTCGCGATGCTGTTCACGAGGCTGATATCGTGCCCAAAATTTCCATGGAGGCTGATTGACGCGTTCCCGTTTTTTGTCTTATTAAGAGGGAATCCGTAAGTCAGATACGCAGATCCGTGCCAGACTCCCTGCACATTCACATATTCGAGTTCTTGTACGCCACCTGGAAGTACAGTTGAATTACTGGTAATTTGATTTTGTGAAAAATCGGTGTTTAATATGAACTGCCAGTTCCGAAATGTTTTGGAATTAAAATCCGAGTAACGCGCAGACAGGTTATGCGTCAGTTGTTGCTTCAGATCCGGATTTCCGACTTTAATCAAGTAAGGATTTGTCAGGTCCGGCACGGGTTGCAGCTGGTCGATGGTCGGCAGCTGGTTATATTCACTATAGGCGATAAAAATATTCCGCTCTTTTTTTATTTCCCAGAGCAAAGAAGCTCTCGGAATAAAATTGAATTGCTGCTGATACAAATTCTGATTGTTCACCAGGTTCAGGTTGTTCAGTTGCGTGAGCTGCCCGGTCAGTCCGACCTGAAACTGATATTTTCCTTCTGTCGTATTATATCCCGCGCTGAGCGTTTGCACGGTATTATGATTTAAAAATCGGTTGGTGGTCAACGAATCTAACCGGTCATATTTACCGGTCAGCGAATCGAAATCAAAACTTTCTTTGTCTGAATGACCGTTTGAATGATTCAGGCTATAATTGAAATCCAGGATATGACTCTTACCAACCGGTTCGGTATACGATGCATTCACTGAATATCCGTTATTGTTTGTTTTCTGATTTGACTGCTGGTTTATGGTAGTGCTGCTGTCTATATTATTGATGACAGAATACAGGCTGGCGGGTTGATTCTGAACGGAACTGCTTTGACCGATATTTAAATAAATCGTTCTGCCTTTCTTATGAAACGCATGGCGGAAATCAAGGCTGTTGCTGATATTGTCACCCGAACTACTCAGACTGTTATCTGTTTTTCCCAGACTGCTTAAATAATTACCCGTAGGTTTCAATGTCTGGATCGCAACCGTATCCGTATTTGTATTTTTGGTTTGCTGATCAGTAAAAAAGGAGTTCAGGTTAATCTGCGTTGAACTGTCCAGAGCATATTCAAATAAGCCATACGCGCTGTAGCCGGTGTTTTTATTTTGTAATGACGCCTGGCTGGTCTGCTGGATGGAGGAATCACCCAGCGCCGTCTGCCGGCTGAGCTGTGTATTGACCAAACTGTTGCTGTATGACCGGCCACCATCGATGGTTGCCGTAAGCTTGGGGGTCCATGCGTCGCGGTAATTGACCTGCAGATTATTCAGGATCTGAGTTCCACTGCCGGGGCCGTTGGGGTGCTCGCTGCCGGTAAACTGGTTGTTGATATTATTGGCATTGCCTGACAAAAAAATCATCTGCGATCCATCAAGCCGGGTCACATTGCCACCCATACTATAACTGTTGTTTGTTCCCGCGCCCGCATACGCCTTACCAAAAAACCCCTGTGGCTCCTTCTTCTTTAATTTCAAATTAATGGTCTTCGTCTTACTGTTTTCCTTAATGCCCGTCATCTTGGACCGTTCCGACTTCGTGTCAAAAACTTCCACTTGCGCAACCAGGTCCGCCGGCAGATTCTGCGTCGCGTTTCTTAAATCATTCAGAAAAAAATCCTTGCCGTTGATAGTGATCTTGTCCACCTTCTGACCCTGCAGGGTCACGTTGCCGTCCTTGTCAATTTCCAAACCCGGCAGTTTTCTTAAGAGATCCTCCACTGTCGAGTTGGGTGGAGACGGGTATGCGCCCGCATTAAAAGCGATCGTATCATTCTTCACAATCGCCGGCGGTATCCGGGCCTGCACTACGACCTGTAGCAAAGCATTTTCTTCCGCATTCATAGAAATATTTAGTAAAACAACACTGCTGTCTTTGGTATTGATTGTAAAATGCATGGAATCCGCCCGGTATCCCTGGTACGACGTGATCAGCACATAATTGCCCTTCACCAACCTCGAAAACACAAAAGCCGTATCGCTTCTTTTAGCACCAATCACTTCACCGCCATGAAAAAGCCTGACCGTTGCGTCCTCCAATAACTGACCACTCGTACTGTCGCTTACTTTACCGCGCACAACGACATGCTGGGCTTGAACCGCCATTCCAGACAATAAAAGACCAACCAATAAAATCGATTTGGGATATAACAAGCCATGCGCGTTTTAAGGTGACGAGCGCGCAGCTTTTGAAGTAGAGCTAAAGTAAGATTTAAAAGGCTGATATTTAACCTACTGAAGTGGTTTTATGATTTTATTAAGTTGTCTATAAAACTATCAAAGATCTAATTTACAGGCAGACGGTTTTTTAATCGAACAGGTAATATCAAAACACGGCAATATGAGAAAAAGTAACTTTCGTTTTTTGATGATTTTAGGTGGTGTTTTTGTACTCATCCTGGGCACTATTTTCTTTTGGAACGAGAAGCTTTCGATAAAATACCGGATAAATGATCAGAAAATCACCAACTTATTTCTGATTGTAACAGGAACAGTTACTTCCTTTTCGGTGTTGCTGCTTGCAAAACAATTGGAAGAGCAGCGGATTAACAGACTTGCAAGTGTATTGCCTGACATCTATCCTGAAGATTTCCAATGCGAACTAATCGAAGGTGAACATAAGATAGGAGGGAAAGATGGAATACATATTGTCCCAAAGGATTATAATTCTTATTGGATCTCAATAGATAACATTGGCATAGGACCGGCGAAAGAGATACATACTGAATGGATTTATAGTATAGACCAGGTAAACGATTTGATAAAGGGGACATATGAATATTTTACCCCTATGAAGAGGGGAGACAGTGACTATATAAATTTTCTAAAACCTGAACAGACAGGAAAAGTGTATCTGCCCTTCTTTTACATATTATGTTGTGGCCCGAATTTGAATCTTAGAAGCGCGAGTTCAGGCTCAGACGGCGTTTTCGGAATTAAACCCAGCCTTAAATTAAGGACTAATTATATGGATATTAACAACCGAGCATTTGAAAAAATATTCAACGTAGATGTTCAGGCTTTTGAGGGAAATTTGTTTTTTAAAGTCAGATAAGCCCCTTCTAAAAATATACCTTTGTGTGTTAATGCAATGGGAACAGAGTACAATCAAAATATATATTTCGAAACATCTGCAGTGAATTTCCTTTTCAGAGATTTCGAAGTCATAGATGCAATCGCTACGCGATCACTGCAGGAATCAAAGGGGAACAGATGGTACCTTTCTCCGGTTACTCTTTGGGAAATGATGCTGATTGGGGACGAAGAACACAAGGAGAAACTTTTTTCCTTGTCCAAACACACATTTTACAAATATCTGCTGAAGTCGCCCTCCGAGATCTTATTTGGCTATATCCAGGGTGATTTTAATTCAAAAACACGATCAGATATTCATTCTGCGTCGATACTAGCAGAAAGATGGACAGAGATTTGTGAAAACCCTTCGCTGACATTTGGAACCAATGCAGCTGAATTTATGGAAGCTACTCAGAAATTTAAAAAATATGCAAAACAAATAGATTCAATCGTCAACTCCATTTATTTTGATGCTGAAATTAACGACGAGGTAAAATGGTTAAACCTGATGGTCAACGGCGCATTTAAAGCCATTTACAATCTAAAATTTGTCGATGCGGAGCAGACAAAAATATTTAAAATTAATTTATTATTGATATTGGTAATTGGATGCCTCGGTATTGATGCCACACCAGATGTCGTTCATGCATTTTGGAAAGAAAAAAAGATTACCAGTGTCTATAGCCGTTTTTTATATCTGGTTACCCATTTCCCAATATTGTTACAGGATGGACCACTTATGTATTCGTCCATAATGGTCTATGCTCAAATGAAATCGAAAAAAAGCCGAGGCGTATTACATGATGCACTTCATTGTATGTACTTACCAATGGTTGATGGTTTTTTGACCAGTGATCCCGATTTTGAAGATTTCAGCATAATAGGGCAGGGAGGTAATCTTTCTAAAATCAGAATTCTCGATGAATCCAGTTTTATAAGGAAAAAGGTTTGGGTCGACTATGAGCCCCTTTTATAAGGCCAATACCGGCACAGGTATGTTGGGTAACAACTCCTTCTACCGCTTCGCCCGCCGTGGCCATTATTAACTAAAAATTAATATTGCTCAAAGTTAATAATTGGCGAAAATGTCGTATATTTGTAGCTGTATATGGATCAGAACGAATTTATAATGGTTAAGAATTTTTCATCCCGGATTTCCGGAGCAGATTCGGTCATGAAATCTCCGAAGTATTATTCTTTTCGGAAACAACAATACAAAATTGAATATACCCGGAATGCACTGGTTCATTCGGTTGGTTATTATAAAAAAGTACACAGTTCGCTGGTTGCAAAATTTAATAAGGTACTGGACGATCCATTTCTGGAAGACTTAGACCTCAGTCTGATCGATTCGGAAAGCGTGACGGATTTATCCTCGGAATCCACTGAACTTAATGAATATTTTGAAAACTTCGATTACGGGATTAAGAAATACATCGACGTTTCCAGAAATTTTTACAAAATTTCCGAATGCATTGTACATGACTACAAGCCGGCTGCTGTATTGTATGAAAGGCTGTATGAATTAAGAGAAAGACTTAAGGAATCTCCATCACCTGCGATTATTCTGGAAATTAAGCAACTGTTACGTGAACAGGCTGAACTGGTGAATTTGAGTTTTAGAAAAAACGTACGCCACCTAAGAAATTACAGTAAAATCATATTAACGGGTTTTCGGCAGGATGCCAGGAAACACCTTCGTTCGATCATCAGTTTTATTTACAAGTGTTATAGCGACTTTTCCGGTTGTGAAGAAGAAGAACTTGCTGCTTACGCATACGTAATGAGTAAGTTTTTTAACAAACACAATTTTTCAGGAAATGATACACTTAGATTTAGTGAAAATTTTAGATTCAGTTATACAATCGGCTGATCAAAAGTTGTCGCCGGATGAAATGGCGAAACTGATCAGCATCAGGGAACATTTGGCGCGCTCGAAATCATTGGAAGAGAGGATTAAGTGGGGCGCAGAACTGCTCAAGTACATGGTGATGTTTCATGAGCTATTCAAATAAAAAGATATGAACATCGGATCAGCAATCAAACAGGTGAGGGAAGGACTGGGATACAGCCAGGAGAAGCTAAGCGATAAAACCGGCTTATCCCAGACTTCCATTTCACAAATAGAAAACGGCGTCAAAACACCGAGCAAAAAGACAATTGATAAAATTTGTAAAGCCCTGGGCGTTCCGGCAGATATTTTATATATCCTGGGTATTGACGTAGCCGATATTCCAAAAAACAAGATAAAGTTGTATGATCAGGTTTACCCGAAGATCAAAGAGCTGGCCGACCTCTTCGTTAATCACCGTAAAAAAGATTTACTGGTAGATTAGCATTTACCTCTATTTAAAATCAAGAAAAATGTAGGCCTTTCCCGGCAGGCGGTAATCCCCGGATAGGCTCAGGCTTTCCCAATTTATTGAAAACAATAATTACCTGGAATATGATGGATTTGGGCTTAAAAAAGTATCATCCGAAAACGAAGCGGCTGCGTTTTTATAAAATACAATAATTTTATGCTCTTAATTCATTAAAATGGGAATGACTGTTGAGGAAAAAAAACTGTACCTGGATTTTGCACAGTTTATTGTGATTCTGATTGGTGGTATCTATGCCTATTTTAAAATATGGAAAGAAGGTATTTTCAGACCCAGGATCCAGTTTGACCTGACGCTGAATAATTTCGAACCGGTAAATGGTGAAAGGCCATTGGAGGTTGTTTTAATAATTAACAATAAAGGATCCGTCCGCCGGAGATTTTATAGTATTACACTTAGAATCCGTGGAATCCGAAAGGGTATACCCCTTCAATTTTGGCAGGGCAGGGAACCACGCCTCCTTTTCCCAGAAAAACTAATGGAAATTCAGGTTATTCATAAGGAAAAATATGGTCATGTGTTTGTGGAGCCGGGTGTTGAGCAACTGCTGAACTACGTTACAAAAATACCGGCAGATATAAAAATGATTTCCGCACGGGCCGAATTTGAATATGACAATAAAAAAGATCATAGTATCGAAAAAGTATTCGACCTGAATCATGGTAAATAAGCCTTCTTTTACTAAAGACATGTATTTCATCTAAGTATTTACACTTAGTTCTCCATTCTTATTTTTTATTCACCCGAAATTAGAATTCTGCTATGGACTATTAGCAGATCAAACATCGAAATCATTTGTTTTAAGAGCATCTCGGCTATTTTCTGGATCCCGGGGCCTCGAAGTGATTGATTAATGGTACCCCGGGCCAACGATTATATCTAAAATTTTTTATTTAGCAAAACATGCAAATGAGTCGACCAACATTTGCTTTATTTACTTCGAACCTTGGAGCGTCTGGCGAAATTCGCAAAAACATGCAAATAGATATGCGTCCTGTCAAACAATTCCGGCTCTTTTACTAAAAGCAAAAAACATAATACAGTTTCCAATTAGGCATATGATTTTCCGACAGCTATTTTTGGTCTGATAAGGGAAAGAAGTTTAAGACCAACCCCATAACCATTAAAAAGATAATCGTATGCCATATCTAAGCCGGGTCAATATTACTTTCAATACCCATAAACACGCGAGAACAACAGGAACAATAATTCATGTCTTCATAAAGAACAGAAGCAACACTTCCGCTGACCCCGAGAAGAACACATCCTTTATCGGAAACTTACTGGCTTATGATGAGCTGTATGATCTTGAACACACCTACAATGTAAATGATTATAATCCCTATCTGGCATTTGGGAAGGACCTGGGCAGCGGCATTCCTTTTCCAAACGGCTCTTCACACAGCTATGATCTGATACTCCGGTCAGACCGGATTTCAATGGAAGAAATTATTTTACCCGTTGTAGACGTTCATATCCAACCCGGGAATATCTGGAGTTTTGATTATACTATTTTGTTCGAGTTTGATGACGGCAGAAGTTTTTCGCATTCATCCAATTACCAGGGTGTAAAAGGAATTATTCTGGACGGTGATAATCGTGATCATTCAGGCATATGCATTGAGAATCCTTATATAAATATTCCCTCATTCTCAAAACCCGCTACGGGTGCCAGATTAGTAAATGTCATTCTTGAGTTTTATACGCATAAATACAGTAACTCCGACGATGATAAGCGAGCCGACACCATTCTGAACGTTCATATCGTAAACCGGACAGGCGCTGCGTCCGGCACGGACATAGCCATCGGGCTGGATATTTTTAAAAATATAGCATTTGCAAGGGATTCATTGAACACAATGGTGCTTCCCCTGGCATCTCCGAATATCGCGCTGGCGGATATTGTCCTGCCGGAAATATTTATTGTCATAGTGCCTGTAGCCAATGAAAAATGGAATTTTGATTACCGGGTGACTTTTGAATTCGAGAATCAGCAGACAAACGGAATAACAGCCACACTGAGTTTCTCATCGCGGATAAACGGAATCATCCTCGACCAGGACAATAATAAATACTCGGGTGTATATCAGGGCAACCCATTTCCGTCAGCACCGGTTACCACCATTCCGTTGCAGACCGCATCACCTGTTCATAAAATAAAGCGCATCTCACTGGATTTCCTTCAGAAAAAACTGGACGAATTTATCAATAGCTCTTCCCGGCAAACCACCCCATTATTTAAGTTACGGTTTCATAACAGCGGAATCTATCCACATGCCCCGCAACCAGAGACCTTTGTGTCGCTGAAATCTCTCAGTGCGGTGAAAGGCAATACCGTGACGTATACAAATGCGGCATCAAATCTGGGTCATTTATCCAACGGTATTTATTTTAATGATATAAATTCCAGGAATATCACATTAAAACTTGATACGGCAAATACACTCCCGGTAGATACAACCCGCATGGTACCCTTCATATTGCGCATTGATTTTGAGACTGACGGCTGGGAAGTAGATTCAACCGCAGGAGGTATTACGGGAACTGCGGCAGCCATGAATCTGATTGAATTTCATATCATTCTGAAATTAACCCTCACTTATGACCCGGAAAATAAAATACTAAATGCCTTCAGCTGGATATCGGATCTGGAAGCCATGCAGTTTTATTCAGAAACTGATGATAACGGGAACACAGTTTTCTATTCAAACGGTCATTTTCTGGGGAACCCTGTTAATTATGCAGGAATTGTACCAGTTTCAAAGTATGACTATGTACCCAGGGTTATCGATGTATTTGTGACTACGACAAGTCCATTGGATGCCGGCGGCGAATTTGAAACAAACATGCAGAATAAAATTTATGACAAGCTGGTGGAAAAGGACCCGTTTACCAATGAAACCATTGCAGATAGTATCAACTCCATTATCAATTCGATGTTACTGGGAGGCACCATTGAAAGCACCCTTTATACGGCAGACAGCTATCGAAATGTAAATAGGAATATAGTCGACGGTTTTAAAGTCGAAAATAATAACATGGTTATTGATTATCATGGACCAAATATGAA
>Ga0080027_10000066_pt1 | contig 41935 bp, 39 predicted proteins | sample OrgsoiDNA2013046_FD_70962 | JGI IMG/M metagenome (GOLD analysis project Ga0080027, IMG submission 70962) | Permafrost soil microbial communities from the Arctic, to analyse light accelerated degradation of dissolved organic matter (DOM) -... | ecosystem: Environmental > Terrestrial > Soil >... | reverse complement strand
GAGGCGGCGGCGTCCGACGTGATCGCGCGCGGCCGAGCCGCGCGCGGTCACCTCTTCAACCTCGGGCACGGCGTGCTTCCCACCACCGACCCGTCGGTACTAGAACGACTCGTCGACTTCGTGCATCGCGACGATCACGAGGCTGGATCCGCCGTCGTCTTCTGAGTCGGCTGCGCTGGCTGCGCTGGGCGGGTGTCGATCAGCCGACGCCGCACGATCATGCCGAGCGCCGCGAGGATCAGAACCACGACGAGGAAAGGAATCAGGGCACCGACCGCGGTCGCACTGGCGCTGGTGGCCTTAGTGAACGCATGCCAGCCGTTGCGCAGGCCGCGCACGAAACCGAGCACGTGGGCCTTCTTGACCGGGGCGACGGCGGCGACGACCGGCGGCGCGGCCACCAGGTTCACGGTGATCGTGGCCTGCGCGGTTTGGTCTTTGAAGGTGCGCTGCTGCGCTTCGAGCGACTCGAGATCGGCCTCGCGCTGCGCGATCTGATTCTCGACGTTCGCCAGATCAGTGACGTTGCCCGCGTGCTGGAACAGCTGGCGAAGTCGGGTGAGGCTGTCAGTGGCGGCCGCGACGCGGGAGTTGACGTCGACGACTTGCGCCGTGACATCGTCGGCGTGCTCGTTGCGGCCGAGTTCGGTGCCCACCCGACCGATCTGGTCGAGGATCCCCTCGTTGAGAGCGGGCGGCGGCACCTTGAGGACGACGGTCGCGCTCGCCTCGCCCGGATTACTCGGATCCTTTGATGCCAGCGAGACCTGCTCGCCGAACACTAATCCGCCACTGCTTGTCGCGATCAGGCTCACTTTCCCGACGGCCGCTTTGATGTCGGTGGTGCGCACCGTGATGTCAGCGGTGAAGATCACCTGGCGACCGGTCAACAATGCCTGCGGCGCCGCTGGGTTTGCGCCGCCCGCGGCAGGGGCCGAGTTCGCCGCAGGTTCCGCGGGTGCGGCCGAGGTGGCGGCGGCGGCGGGCGCGGCGGCGGGGGCGGCCGCGGCGGAACTCGCGGCGGGCGCCGCAAATGCGCCACTGTCGGCTAACCCGTGCTGGGCGTCCGTGGTGGCCCCAGCGGCCGACGATTTCGTCTCTCGCATCGAGCCGCTGCAGCCCGTCACGAGCACGGCGAGTGCGGCCGTGACGCCCAGCGCGGCAATCGTGCGCGAACCCTTGATCCCGTTGGTCATGGCCATGATGTCCTCCCGTTCCCGGCGAGTTCCGGTAGCGATCAGATTCCGGCCGACAGCACGCGGTTCCACCTGGAGATCACGATCGGGCCACAGTCTGCGAGGGTGGGGCAGTGAGCGAGCAGCGTCCAGATGTGGTGACCGAGCAGCGTCCGCAGGTGGTCGTGATCGGCGCGGGCATCGCCGGACTCACGGCCGCGCATGACCTTGCGGTGGACGGGCGATTGCAGGTCAGCCTGCTCGATGGGTCGCCGCGCACCGGCGGAAAGCTGCTGCGCGGCCAGATCGCGGGGATCGACACTGACCTCGGCGCCGAATCGGTGCTAGCTCGCCGACCCGAAGGCCTCGACCTCATGGCGCGTCTCGGGCTGGTGCCGACCCACCCACAGACCACGACAGCTGCCGTCTGGTCGCGTGGACGGCTGCGATCGCTACCCGCGCACCACGTGATGGGGGTGCCAGTTGATGTGCGCGGGCTCGCGGCGTGCGGTGTGGTGTCGCGGGTCGGCGTCGTGCGCGCGGCCCTCGACCGTGTGCTGCCGGCGACCGATGTTGGCGACGACGTGTCGGTCAGGGCATACGTCGGCGCGCGCCTCGGCGGGGAGGTTGTCGACCGGCTGGTAGAGCCGCTGCTGGGGGGCGTGTACGCAGGGCGGGCCGACGAACTGTCGCTGCGCGCCACCATGCCGCAGATCGCCGTAATTGCCACCCAGCGCTCGCTGTTGCGCGCGCTTCGATCGGGTCGCAGCCCCGCGGCGTCCGGGCCCGTTTTTGCTGGCCTCGCCGGTGGGGTCGGGCGTCTTGCCGAGGCACTGACAGCGGCGATTACGGCCGCGGGCGCGCAGGTCGTATGCGATGCCACGGTTCGGTCGGTCGATCGGTTGCCCGCTGGCTGGCGGCTGGTGACCGGCTCGGCCGCGTCGCCCACCGCCATCGAGGCGGACGCCGTCGTGCTGGCGTTGCCCGCGACGCCGGCAGCGCGGTTGCTCGCTGCTTCGGCGCCCTTGGCGGCAGCCGATCTCGCCGCGATCGATTACGCCAGCATGGCGATCGTGACATTGGCATTCGCAGCGTCGGCGTTCGCCGAGAATCCGTTAGCTGGCAGCGGGTTTCTGGTGCCCGCGATCGACGGTCACCTCGTCAAGGCGGTCACTTTCTCGTCGCAAAAATGGGGCTGGTACGACGACGTCGCGAGCGATCTTGTGCTCGTGCGATGTTCCATCGGGCGCTTCGGCGATACGGCAGACCTTCAGAGATCCGACGACGAACTGGTCGCGGCTGCCGTGCGCGATCTGGCGGCGGCAACGGGCGTGCGCGGGATCCCGCGGGACGCGGTGGTGACCCGCTGGGGCGGCGGGCTGCCGCAATACACCGTGGGCCACCTCGATCGGGTCGCGCGGATCAAGGCGGCCGTAGCGCTGTTGCCCGGTGTCGCGATGTGCGGGGCCGCGTTCGACGGGGTGGGAATTCCGGCGTGTATCGGGAGCGGCCGGGCTGCGGCGACCCAGACGTTGCGCGGTCTGTTCGGCGGGGGAGAATGACGGTATGAGCGACGACTCGACCACTGGCGACGTCCCTGCTGGACCTCTGACCGCCTACACGATGTACGCGGTGTTCCGATCGCACCGTGGCGCCGACGGGCTGCCGGATTCCGGACGCGACTCGGCGGCGGCCGAGGTAGACGACCTGTTGGCGGAGTTGGCCGGCAAGGGCGTCATTACCCGAGGCGTCTACAGCGTCAGCGGGTTTCGGCATGACGCCGACTACCTCTTCTGGTGGGTGGCGCCGAACTCCGAAGACTTGCAGGAGGCCTACCTGCGATTCCTGCGCACCCGGCTCGGGCGCGCGAGTGAGCCGGTGTGGTCGGTGATCGGCGTCCATCGTGATGCGGAGTTCAACAAGGCGCACATCCCGGCGTTCCTTGCCGCGATGGAACCGAAGGCCTACGTCTGCGTGTACCCGTACAACCGCACGAACGAGTGGTACCTCCTCGATCCTGCCGAGCGCGGCTCGATGTTGCGCGAGCACGGGGTGATGGGCCGTGAGTTTCCCGACGTGCTTGCGAATACGGTCGCCGCGTTCGCGCTGGGCGACTACGAATTCCTGCTCGCGTTTGAGGCTGACGAGCTGCACCGGATTGTCGACCTGATGCGTCACCTACGCGGCGCCCAAGCGCGCGCGCACACCCGCCTCGAGACCCCGTTCTTCACCGGTCCGCGGCGTGCGGTCGCCGAGTTGGTCGCCACCCTCCCGTAGCCCGCCGTCCCGTATTCGCCTCGGATAGCTGACGCACCCGTTAACGCACGACCTCGATGACCCACTCTGGCCGCCGCCGAATCTGGTTCGCGGTGAACGAGCGCACACTCCACCCAGCTAGTTGTAACAACGCCGCTCGTTCCCGGGCGCGCTCGAAGCCTGGTCGAAGCGCACGGGTTGCGTAGCCGTCGGCTTCGATGGCGAGTCGAAGGTGGGGAAGCGCCATGTCGACCCTGGCAACGAACTGCTCGCCCAGCATCACCGTGTAGCCGTCGCGCATGGTGATGTCGTCGGCGGTCAGCCGGGTGCGATGGATGTTGGCTCCACGGACATTTCGGGGACGCCGCGGCTGCGGCACAGAAACGTCGAGGCGCACCGGCTGAGGAGTTCCGTCAAGTCGGTGGAGCTTCCCTGCGACGCGGTGACTGAGCACCGCGCCAATCTGGTCGCCGACCGCGGGTGCAACGGCTTGGCGACCAGATTGTGGACGGTTTTCGACCCTGGGGGCAAAGTTCCGTCACGTTTGCCGAGAGGTCACCTACTCGGGAGGCAAGGCGGGCTCCAGCGTCACGCTGATGCTGTTGATGCAGAAGCGATCGTCGATGGGGTTGCCGTACTTCTCGCCCTGGAACAGGTGCCCCAGGTGCGATCCGCACCGCCGGCAACGGGCCTCGATGCGCCTCATGCCATGGCTGTTGTCGGGTATCAACTCGACGGCGTCTTTGTCGGTGGGGGCGTAGAACGAGGGCCAGCCGCAATGCGACTCGAACTTGTGGTCACTGCGGAACAGTTCAGCGTCGCACGCCCGGCAGTGATAGACGCCCACGGTCTTGGTGTCGGTGTACTCGCCGACGAATGCGGGCTCGGTTCCGGCCTTGCGCAACACCGCATACTCGGACGGCGACAGCTGGGCGCGCCATTCATCGTCTGTCTTCTCGATCTCATACATGGTGTCGAGCCTACGTGACACGCGCGGACCGCGAAGCCACCGAAGATTACGAACTGCTGACGGGCGGTAACGTCAGCACATGGCCCCGACACCCGCAATCGAGCTGGACGTCGAGGGGCGGGCGATCCGGGTCTCGAACCCCGACAAGGTCTATTTCTCGACGCACGGACAGACCAAGCTCGACCTGGTCAGTTACTACCTCGCCGTCGGGCCGGGGATCGTCCGCGCGCTGTTCGAGCGCCCGTGTACGTTGCAGCGGTTTCCCGACGGCGCCGAGGGTGAGGCGATCTATCAGAAGCGGGTGCCCGAACACCATCCCGAGTGGCTCGAGACCGCGCGGGTGACGTTTCCCTCAGGCCGCCACGCCGACGAACTGTGCGTCACCGAGATCGCGGCGGTGGCGTGGGCGGCCAACCTCGGCACCATCGTGTTTCACCCGTGGCCATCGCGACGGGCTGATACCGAACATCCCGACGAACTTCGCATCGATCTCGACCCCCAGCCAGGCACCGATTTTGACGACGCTCGAGCAGTTGCGCACGCCGTGCACGAGTTGCTCGACGAGGTCGGCTACATCGGCTTTCCAAAGACCTCGGGTGGCCGCGGCATTCACATCTACGTCAGGCTTCAAACCCGCTGGACGTTCACCGAGATTCGTCGCGCGGTGCTCGCCTTTTCGCGCGAGATCGAGCGTCGAATCCCCGAGCAGGTCACCACGAAATGGTGGAAGGAGGAGCGCGGGGCGAAGGTGTTCCTCGACTACAACCAGAACGCGCGCGACCGGACGATTGCGGCCGCCTACAGTGTGCGGGCCAACCCGCGAGCTACGGTTTCGACGCCTGTCACCTGGCGTGAACTTGAGGACGTCGACCCGTTCGACTGCACCATCGCGTCGGTGCCGCAACGTTTCGCGCAACTCGGCGACCTGCACGCCACGATCAACGACGTCGCGCACGATCTGACGCCGCTTATCGAGATGGCCGACCGCGATGAGGCAGATCGTGGGCTGGGGGATGCGCCCTACCCGCCGAACTTCCCGAAGATGGAAGGTGAACCTGCGCGGGTGCAACCGAGTCGCGCCCGCAAGAAGCCCTAGCCGCTAAGAACGTCGGCCAGGTCGAAGGTCACCGGTCTGTCGAGCTGTGCGTAGGTGCATGACAGCGGGTCGCGATCGGGTCGCCAATGCCGGAACTGCGCGGTGTGCCGGAACCGGCCGCCTTCCATGTGGTCGTAGGCCACCTCGCAGACCAGCTCGGGGCGCAGCGGCACCCAGCTGAGGTCCTTGCCGGCGTTCCAGCGGGTGACGCCGCCCGGGCGTCGATCCTGCTCGGCGGGATCCGCCCCGGGGTCGACCGCCTCCGTCGATCCCCAGGGGTGCCCACCTTCGTCGGTGCGGTACGGCTCAAGCTCGGCGATCAGTGCGCGCCGCCGTACGGCGGAGAACGCGCCGCACACTCCGACGTGTTGCAGTACGCCGTTGTCGCCGTACAGACCGAGCATCAACGAGCCGACCGCCGTGCCCTCGGGCGAAGCCCGATGCCACCGGAAGCCGGCGACCACACAATCGGCCGTGCGTTCGTGTTTCACCTTCACCATCACCCGTTGGTCTTGGCGGTAGCCGAGGTCACGCGACTTCGCCACTACACCGTCAAGCCCGGCACCTTCGAACACACTGAACCACCGAGTGGCCAGTTCGAGGGAGTCGGTTGCGGGCGTGAGTAACACCGAGGACGACGAGGAGCTGAGCACATCTTCCAGCATGGCGCGCCGCTTCGAGAACGGTTCGTTGACAAGTGACTCGTCGCCGAGCGCAAGAAGGTCGAACGCGACGAACGTCGCCGGCGTCTCGATCGACAGCTTCTGCACCCGCGACGCGGCCGGATGAATCCGCTGGAGCAGTGCCTCGAAGTCGAGCGCGCTGCCCGACACGATCACGATCTCGCCGTCGAGCACGCAACGCTCGGGAAGGCTCGCCCGCACCGCTTCGACGACCTCCGGGAAATAGCGGGTCAGGGGCTTTTCGTTGCGGCTGCCGAGTTCGATCTCATCGCCGTCGCGGAACACGATGCAGCGGAAGCCGTCCCACTTAGGTTCGTAGACCATGCCGGGCGGGATCGTTGGCTGCGACTTCGCCAGCATCGGCTTGACCGGCGGCATCACGGGGAGCTTCATCGCTGCACTCGATAGCTCGCGTAGAGCAAGTCGTCGTCGTCTTGCAGCAGCTGCTTCAGCCGCAGCTTTAACGCGGGGTCGAGCTGCGGGCCATCGAGAACTCGACGTGACGGTCCGGCGACGAGCATGGGGGAGATGGTCAGACACAACTCGTCGAGGACGCCGTCGGCGGCTACCTGAGCCAGCAGCGTCGGGCCACCTTCGCACAGCAGCCGCCGGTGACCCAGCCCGACGAGGGCCTTCACCATGAGCGCCGCTGACACCGTCTGCTCACCCGCGAACACCACGGCAGCGACTTTCTGTGCGGCGATCAATCGATCCGGCGGCGCGCTGGCACACGTGACGACGATCGGTGGCTGGGTCGCCTCGGCGAAGTACCGCGAGTCGAAGTCGAGCTGAAGCCGCTGCGAAACCACCGCCATGATCGGTACGGGCGGTTGACCCGCGGCCGCGCGCAACTCCTCGTATTCCGGTCGTGCGCGCGCTGGCCCGTACCCTTCGGCGGTCACCGTGCCGGCGCCCGCGATGACGACGTCGGCCAGGGCCCGCAGCAGCCTGAGTACCTGTTGATCGGTGGTGTTGCCGAGGCCACCGGCGCGACCGTTGACGGTGGCCGCACCGTCGGCGCTTGCGACCATGTTGGCGCGCAACCAGACATTGTCGCTCGGGTAGGGGTAAGCCTCGATCAGCGCAAGCTCATCGACGGGGTCAGGTAGCAATCGGCGCACGGGCACAGTCAAGCACGAGGTGACGGCACGCGTCTGCGGGCGAGGATCGCGACTGACTCGGGCGGTAGCGTCAGACGGCTCCCGAGCAAGTCGACGTCCGGCGAGGCGAGAAGCAGCGATGATGCGTCGATGTCGATCGTGTGCTGCACGCGCGACAGGTTCGCGGCGACGACGCTCGATGGCCGGTGCAGAACGAGCAAGCGCCGGGGTTCATCGATGTCGACCCTGAGTTGGTCGAAGCGCCCATCGCGCAGATCGGGTAGGGCCCGGCGCAGTGCGATCAACTCGCGATGCCACGCCAGCATGTCAGCATGCGGTTGGGTGCCCACCTCGTCCCACTGCAGCACTGACCGGTGCATCGTTGCCGGGTGTTGCGGATCAGGTACGTCCTCGTCGTTCCAGCCGAAGGCTCTGAACTCGCCGCGCCGGCCGGTGCGCACCGATTCCGCCAGCTCCTCATCTTCGTGATCGGTGAAGTACTGCCACGGCGTAGAGGCGCCCCACTCTTCGCCCATGAAGAGCATTGGCGTGAATGGGCCCGTCAACACGAGCGCCGCCGTAACCTTCGCCAGCGACGGTGAGATCAACGACGACAGGCGGTCGCCAGCCGCCCGGTTTCCGATCTGGTCATGATCTTGCGCGTAACCGAGCAGCTGATGACCGATGATCGAGCCCGGCAGCGGCCGGCCGTGCCGTCGGCGGCGGTGCACAGAGTATTCGCCTGCGTAGACGTACCCCCGGGTCATGGCGGTCCCGAGTTGGGCCATGGAGCCGAAATCTTCGTAATAGCCGAAAGATTCGCCGGTCACGACCGTGTGCAGAGCGTGGTGAAAATCGTCGTTCCACTGCGCATCGAGGCCGTAGCCTCCTGCCTCGCGCGCGGTGACCAGCCGCGGATCGTTGAGATCGGTTTCGGCGATCAGCGACAGTGGTCGGCCGACCTGCTCCGACAGTGCGGCAATGTCCGTGGCGAGTTCTTCGAGGAGATGGACAGCGGACGTATCAATGATTTCGTGCACGGCGTCGAGGCGCAGCGCATCGATGCGGTAGTCGCGCAACCACATGATGGCGTTGTCGACCGCGAACCGACGCACCTCGTCAGACTCGGGGCCGGAGTAGTTGACAGCGTCGCCCCAGGGCGTTGCGTACGAGTCGGTGAAGTAAGGCCCGTACGCCGCGAGCACGTTGCCGTCGGGGCCGAGGTGGTTGTACACGACGTCGAGCACGACACCGAGCCCGCGGGCGTGGCACCCGTCGACGAACCGCTTCAGCGCATCGGGGCCGCCGTACGGCTGGTGCACGGCGGAGAGAAAAACGCCGTCGTACCCCCAGCCGTATCGGCCAGGGAATGCGGCAATCGGCAAGAGCTCGACGAAGTCGACGCCGAGATCGACGAGATGGTCGAGGTGCTCGATCGCTGCATCGAAGGTGCCGGCCTCGGTGAACGTGCCGACGTGCAGTTCGTACACCACCTGCCCAAGAACCGGTCGACCATGCCAGGTCGATGTTTGCCACTCGAACTGCGCGTGATCGACAACACGCGACAAGGCGTGGACGCCGTGGGGTTGCCATGCTGATCTCGGGTCGGGCAGTACCTCGCGGCCGTCGACCGAAAAGCCGTAGTCGGCATCGCGCACGATGTCGACATCTGCGGCCCACCAGCCGCCGTCGTGCCTGCTCATCGGGTGTCGTTCGCCGGCGACCTGAACCTCGACCGTCGCCGCCACTGGTGCCCACACCCGAAAGAGCGTCACCCGGGCTGCTCGGAGAGACTGACCGAAGGCACCAGAAGAGCGACCGGATGGGTGCTCAGGAGGTGCGCAACCGCGAGCTCGCCGCCGTCGTGCTCACCGCCGCTGATGGCGTCGACCCAGGCGGATTCGGGCAAGGTCAGGGCAGTGTCGCGCCAGCCGCCGTCACGCTCAAGATGCGCGGCGAAGCGGGTAGCGACCACGATCACTGACGACGACCGCATGTAGGCGACGACGTGGTCGGAGCCGACACCCGTCGCGTGTACGGGCTGGTAAGCATCGAACCAATGCGGATGGTTGCGTCGGAGTCGCAGCGCGGTCGCGGTCACCCGGAGTTTCTCGTCGACAAGATTCCGCAGCGCTGTGCGGCGCAACTCAAAGTCCACAGCACGACGGTTGTCGGGGTCGACGAGGGCGAAGTTGGACAGCTCGCAGCCCTGGTAAGTGTCAGGCACTCCGGGCATCGTGAGTTGCACGAGCTTCTGACTAAGCGAATTCGCGTGCGCGTAAGGCTCGAGGATGCCGACGAATGACTCGACCTCAGCGAGCACCCCATCGTCGCCGAATACCGCGGCAACGAAGTCGTGAACGGCACGGTCGTACTCCAGATTCGGCGTTTGCCACGAGGTGGCGAGCTTCGCCTCGCGCGTTGCCTTCTCCATGTACCCCGTCGCCCGCTCGACGTCGAGTGGCCATGCGCCGACGAGGGTCTGCCAGAAGAAGTAGCCGGTGCGCTCGTCGGGGCACCCGAGTTTGGCGCCGAGTGGGAGCCAGCGCCGGATCACTCGCGCCCACTGCTGGGGCACCTCCGACAGCACGGCGAGCCGGGCCCGGACGTCTTCGCCGCGCTTGGTGTCGTGCGTCGACAAGGTGGTCATCGCGGTTGGTGTTTGCGAGTGGAGCATCGACGCGTGCCGGTGAAACTGAGCCAGGCTAAAGCCGAAGGTGCCCGGATCGCCGCCAACCTCGTTGAGCGAGAGCAATTGCGAGAAGCGATAGAACGCCGTGTCTTCCACGCCCTTCGCATAGACCGCTGCTGCGGTCTGCCCGAACCTGATGCCGAACTCGTCAGGTGCAAGGGCATACGTGCGCACCGCTTCGATCTCAGCGCGAAGCCTGGGATGGCTTTGTAGCGCGAGTCGGGTCGCCTCATCGAGCGCGCCGATCGTGTACGCCGAGCTCGTGAACGGCCGGTACACCTGCAGCCCGCACAGCACCTCAACCAGGGCGTCATTGGCGCGCGTGCCGTCAAGCCCACTACCGAGCCGGACGTCGAGGAGGCGGGTGAGCCGGGATAGCTCGGCGGCTAACACGTCGCGCATAATGAGCCGCTTGCCAGCGGCCGCGACGACGTCGAACTGAGCGGAGTCTCCGGTGAGTTCGCTGTACAGCAGGCTGAGCGGCGCTTCCCCGGCCGGATCGACGATCAGGCCGTTGAGCACCGTCAACGTCTCGTATCCGGTGGTGCCGGCGGCGCGCCAATCACCAGGCATCGGCTCGCCGTCGGCGAGCACCTTCTCGACGACGACCCAGGGCGCATCGCTCGCCCGGGCGAGGTCGGCCAGATAGGTGGCCGGGTCGGCGAGCCCGTCGGGATGATCGATCCGAAGACCGTCGAGCTCGCCACGGGCGACGAGGTCGATCAGCACGGCGTGGCTTGCGTCGAAGACCTCGGGCACCTCGACCCGCAGACCGATCAGCGTGGTGATGTCGCAGAATCGGCGATAATTCAGTTGCGTCGATGCGTCGCGCCAGTCGGTGAGTCGGTAGTGCTGCGCGTCGAGCAGCTTTGCCATGCCGCCCGACCCGCTGGCCAGTGCCGCGGTCCCTTTGGCGATCGGAAACCGGTGGTCGAAGTACCGAACCTCGGATTGGCCGGCACGCTTGATCAGGGTGAGGTTGTCGAGGTTGTCCTCGAGCGCTCCGTCGAGGATCGGCATCAGGATGCGGCCGCCCTCGGCGTCCCAATCGATGTCGAACCAGAACGCAAACGGCGAGTTTCGGCCCTCACGCAACACCGACCAGAACGGCTTGTTCAGGTACTCCGGCACCGGGATGGCCATGTGGTTGGGCACCACATCGACGACGATGCCGATGCCGTTATCGCGTAGCGCCCGCCGAAGCGCCACGTAGCCGGCCGCGCCGCCGAGCTGATCGTCGATGCGACTGTGGTCGACGACGTCGTATCCGTGGGTTGATCCGGATCCGGCGCCGAGAATGGGCGACAGATAGGCATGAGTGACCCCGAGATCGGCGAGGTAAGCGCCAAGAACCGCGGCGTCGCCGAACCGAAGATCCGGGCCCAACTGCAGCCGGTAGGTCGAGGCTGGCGCGGGAGCCGCGGGCGACTGGCTAGACGGCACGGCGCAGCACCAGCACGGACCTGCCCTCGACGTGTGCAGGCGAATCCGCCTTGATCGACGGCTTTTCGACGTCGATCGGGACGGTCGTATCGATGACGATTTCCCAGCGCTCGCCGTAGTCGGCGCCCGGCATGATGAAATCGATGCCGGTATCGGCGCCATTGAACAGCAGCAAGAACGAGTCGTCGACGACTGCCTGGCCGCGCTGGTCGGGATACCCGATCGCGTCACCGTTGAGAAAGACGCCGAGTGATTTCGCGTATCCAGTAGCCCAGTCGTCGTCGGACATTTCGGTGCCGCCCGGGGTGAACCAGGCGATGTCGCGCAGATCTTCGCCAGCGGCTCGCACCGGGTGCCCGTCGAAGAAGCGGCGTCGCCGGAAAACTGGGTGGCTGCGACGCAACGCCGCCAGCTCGCGGGTGAAGCCCAGCTGCACCTCGTGCTCGGTGCGCAGCGACCAGTCGACCCACGAGATTTGGCTGTCCTGGCAGTAGCCGTTGTTGTTGCCGCCTTGACTGCGCCCGAACTCGTCACCGTGCAACAGCATCGGCACACCCTGCGAAAGAAACAGTGTCGTCAGGAAGTTGCGCTTCTGCTGTTCGCGAAGGGCGATGATCTCGACGTCGTCAGTTGGTCCTTCGGTGCCACAGTTCCATGAACGATTGTCGTCAGTTCCGTCGTTGCCGTCTTCACCGTTGGCTTCGTTGTGCTTCTCGTTGTAGGACACCAGGTCTTGCAGGGTGAAGCCGTCGTGCGCTGTCACGAAGTTGATCGATGCCATCGGTCGGCGACCTGAATGCGCGTAGAGATCGCTCGAGCCGGTCAACCTCGATGCGAATTCACCCAGTGTCGCGGGCTCGCCGCGCCAGAAATCGCGCACGGTGTCGCGGTACTGACCGTTCCACTCACTCCACAACGGCGGGAAGTTGCCGACCTGATAGCCGCCTTCGCCGACGTCCCAAGGCTCCGCGATCAGTTTCACCTGGCTCACCACCGGGTCTTGCTGCACGAGATCGAAGAATGCCGACAGCCTGTCGACGTCATAGAACTCCCGGGCCAGTACTGATGCGAGATCGAACCGAAAACCGTCGACGTGCATCTCGAGAACCCAGTACCGCAGGGAGTCCATGATGAGTTGGAGCGCGTGCGGATTGCGCGCATTCAAGCTGTTACCCGTGCCGGTGTAGTCCATGTACTTGCTTAGATCGTCTTCGGACAAGCGGTAGTACGCAGCATTGTCGAGGCCGCGAAACGACAGCGTCGGGCCGAGGTCATTGCCTTCGGCTGTGTGGTTGTAGACAACATCGAGGATCACTTCGATGCCGGCCTCGTGCAGTGTGCGCACCAGTGCCTTGAACTCCTGCACTTGCTCGCCGAGGTCGCCGGCTGACGAATAGCCGTTGTGTGGGGCGAAGAACCCGATCGTGTTGTATCCCCAATAGTTGGACAACCCCTTGTCGCGCAGACCGCTATCGCTGACGAACTGATGCACGGGCATCAACTCAACCGCGGTGATGCCCAGTTTGGTGAGGTAGTCGACCATCACCGGGTGGGCGAGCCCCGCGTACGTGCCGCGAATGTTCTCGGGGATGTCGGGGTGCTCGATCGTCATGCCCTTGACGTGGGCTTCGTAGATGATCGACTCGTGGTATGGGATGCGCAGCTGGTGATCGCTTCGCCAGTCGAAGTACGGGTTGATGACGACGGCTTTCATTGCGTGCGGCGCCGAGTCGTTGTCGTTGCGGCCCTCGGGGTCACCGAACGGGTACCCAAACAGCGACTCGTCCCAGTCGACCTGCCCTTGCACCGCTTTCGCGTAGGGGTCGAGCAGCAGCTTGCTCGGGTTGCACCGGTGGCCGTGAGCTGGCTCGTAGGGGCCGCGAACCCGAAAGCCGTAACGCTGCCCTGGGCCGACGCGCGGCAGATAGCCGTGCCACACGAAGGCGTCGTACTCGGGAAGGGTGACAAGAGTCTCGACGTCGTCGTCGTCGAACAAGCACAAGTCGACAGAGTCGGCGATCTCGGAGAACACCGCGAAGTTGGTGCCTGCGCCGTCGTAGGTGGCGCCCAGCGGGTAGGGCGTCCCCGGCCAGAGTTCGATCGCGTTCTCGGTCATGTCGTCCTGTCGTCTCGGCCGGCCTGACTGGGTCGCTTGGTCGACAGCGGCCCTCACCACCCTCTCGTGGAAGGGTGCATCACGTGACACTGCCCCGAACTGCTGCCCCGAACCGTTGCGCGAACTCGTCCACAAAGTCACCGTGACCAGTGAACGAACGGACTCGGTCGGGCGTCATTCTGGTTGATGGGCTCCAGAGACCGCTCGGGTGTGCCGAGAGGATACGACGACACGACATCTAGCACCAATTCCGTCAAATCCCTCCGACCTGTCGTGGTTTGGCAGAGACTGGGAGTTCGGCTCACTTTCGGCGGCGAAGGCTTGGAGGCAGCGGTGCGTTCGCGGGGCGGCCTCACGACGATAATTGCGGCTCTCGTCGGCGTCCTGGCACTGTCGTCTCTCGCCGGTTGTGAAGGCACCGTGGCGATGGACTCGCTGCCGTCGCGGCCGCCGATCGCGGCCCCATCCCCGACCCCACCCCCGAGTCCGGTTGCCCCAGCCGTCGTTACGGTGGCGCCCGAAGACGGTGAGACCGTGGCGCTCGGTTCCGAGGTGGCGGTCTCGGTGGCGCACGGCAGGCTTACCAACGTGTCGGTCGCGGACCCGGACGGTGCGGTCGTTGTCGGAGCACTCGACGCCGGCGCCGACTCGTGGGCCAGTACCGGCGCGCTGAGTCCGGCTACCCACTACCTGGTTACCGCAACGGCCGTCGATGCGCGCGGGATGTCCACCGAGCGCTCATCTTCATTCACGACCGAGGCGCCACCGAAGGTACTCGGAGTCAGGATCGCACCGCTCGAAGGCGAGACTGTCGGGGTTGGGATGCCGATCATCGTGTACTTCTCGGCGCCTGTCGTGAACAAGGCCGCAGTCGAGAAGGCGCTGATCGTCGACATGTCGCTGCCGGCTCTGGGCAGTTGGCATTGGTATGGCAGCGAAGAGATCCACTACCGGCCGATGGAGTACTGGCCGGCGGGGGAGCAGGTGACGCTGCACGCCAACCTCAATGGGGTCGACGCCGGCAACGGCGTGTGGGGCACCAACGACCGCACGCTCGACTTCACTGTGGGTGCCTCACACATTTCGACCGTTGATGCTCTCACCCACACCATGACAGTCGCGGTCAACGGCGTCATCGTGCGGACGATGGACGTGAGCACCGGCCGCGATAAGTACCCGACGACGTCCGGCATTCACGTCGTGCTCGAGAAGGCACCGACCGTGATCATGGACTCCGCCACGGTCGGCATCCCGAAGGGCAGCCCCGACTACTACTACGAGACTGTCGACTGGGACGTCCGCATTTCGTGGTCGGGCGAGTATGTGCACTCGGCACCGTGGTCGGTGAGCCAGCAAGGACGGGCGAACGTCAGTCACGGGTGTGTCAACGCGAGTCCGGCGGACGCCGCGTGGTTCTACAACTTGTCGCTTCGTGGCGACATCGTCACCGTCACCGGCACGCCGCGTTCGCTCCAGTCCGGAAATGGCTGGACCGACTGGAACATGACCTGGCAGCAATGGGTGGCCGGCAGCGCGGTCGATGGAACCGGTGCTGCGGCCTAGGAGCGGACGCCGACACCGGCGCGCAGCATCAGCATGGGTGCCGCAGCATTCGTCGCGAGCAGCGACTCTGGCGCGACTGACGTCATCCAGTCCAGCGACGTCATTTCTGGGTCATCCAACATGCGCTGCACAACCGCAGTTTCAAGGAGTCGGCCCGGCGCGTAGCGTCCCCACGCGGTGACGAAGTGGCCTTCAAAGACGCGGTAGATCGCGCCGTCCCTGATGCCGATCACATGAGCGGCGAGCTTGCCGTCGATGTGTGCGGTCGCGATTTCGAGCAGACCGTCGAGCGCGAGATGGGTGAGTCGGTTGCGCCAGGTGGCACGGGTCTCGTCGTCGTCGAGATCGCTCGGCCGGTCGCGATCGTGGTCGCGCTCACGGTGGCAGTTCTCGAGGGTGGGCAGCAGGTCGCAGATTTCGCTGTAGCCGCGGGTGAATCGCACCTCGAGGGCGCGATAGTCGGTCGCGAGTCGATTGGTTGCCTTGCGCAATGTGCGCCGCATGGCCGGGGCCAAATAGTCGACAGCCTCGTCGAGTCCCTGTTCGCGCAGAATCATCGGGATCGGTGCGACCTCGACGGCGTCTAACTGCGGAAAGCCGGCAATGAAGCCGGGTATTGAGGGGGCGTCCGCGTCGAGCGGACCGAGTTCGATCGCCCAACCGCGCGCCCGGCCTGGCAAGGTGCGAGACAACGCGATACCCAGTCGACGGGCCCAAAGCCTGTCGTCGGCGAGCAGAGCCCCGCGGTGCCCGAGATCGCTGCCGGCGAAGGTCACGACACGGCTCGTGCCGTTGCTGCCGCCGACTTCGACGAGCACGGCCGCGGCCCGAAGGAACCCGGCGGGATCGCGAACCATGACTGCCCACGGTTGGTTACCGGCGGTGCCATTCGCGAGCGTCCACGTGGTGCGCGCACTTACCGCCGCACCGCAGCGCTGAGCTAGTGCTTCGAGCTCCCCGCGGTGGCCGCGCAAGCGGTCGAGGCCCGCGACGACCTGGACGCCGGTGTCACCCGGATGCAGATCGGTGCTGGCTGCCAGAAGGGGCGCAGCGGTCATGAGGCCAACTCGCCAGCGGATCGCACGAACGTGTCAGTCTTTTTCTTTCCGAGACGGGCCGCCGCGGCGCTTTCCATGCTGGCCATGTCGGGTCGATCATCGAGCCATTGCTCGAGTTCGAGTGGCGGCAGTGCGCAGGAGAAGAAGAAGCCCTGCGACACGTCGCAGCCGGACAGCGCGAGATGGCCCGCGGTGATCTCGTTTTCGACGCCTTCGGCGACCAGTCGCATGCCGAGGGAGTGGGCCAAGCTGATCGTCGACCGCACGATGGCAGCCGCGCGGGGGTCGTCGGCCATCGGCTGGACGAACGACCGATCGAGCTTCAACTCGTCGATCGGTAGTTCGCGCAGGTAGGCAAGCGAGGAGTACCCCGTGCCAAAGTCGTCGACGGCGACCCGTATGCCGAGCGTGCGCAGTTCGGTGAGGATCTCTCGTGCCCGCTCGCGGTCGCCCATGAGGAAGTCTTCAGTGATCTCAAGTTCCAGCGCGGACGCCGGCAGCCCACGATTGATCAGCAGCTGATGCACTCGGGCCGGCAGCTCAAGGTCGACCAACGAGGACGCCGACAGGTTCACCGCGACGCTGAGCATGCGGCCATCGGCGCGCCACAAGGAGACCTGGTCGAGCGACTGTTCTAGGACGGCCATGGTGAGGTCACGCATGAGTCCGGCGTCCTCCGCGAGCGGCAGGAAGGCGTCGGGCAGCAGCAGCCCGTGCGTGGGGTGGTCCCAGCGCACCAGCGCTTCAACTCCCTGCACGCGTGAGGTCTGCGAATCGACCTTCGGCTGGTAGTGCATCGCCAGCTTGCGTGCGTGGACCACCTGCCGCAATTCCTCAATCGTGCGCAAGCGGTCCTGCCCGCCGAGGGAGTCGTCGCTCTCGCTGTAGACGCGGTAGCCGGTACGCAGATCTTTCGCGTGGTACATCGCGATGTCGGCGCGGCGAAGGAGGGTCGAGACCTCCAGGCCGTGCTGCGGGAACAACGAGATTCCGACACTGGCGGCCACGCGCACCGTAATGCCGTCGACAGTGAACGGCGCGAGCAGGATTTCGCGGACGGCCTCCGCGAACATCTCGGCACCTTCCCGGTCGACGTCGAGAACGAAGATGGAGAACTCGTCGCCGCCGAGGCGGGCAAGCAGGCCGTCCTCGTGCGTCAGGTCGGAGCCGAGCCGAGTCGCAACCTGAAGCAGCAGGTCATCGCCCGCGTGGTGGCCGAGGGAGTCGTTGACTTCCTTGAACCGGTCCAGGTCGAGTAGGAGAAGCGCGCCGATGCGGTCGGGGTTGGCTGCCAAGTAGGTGTCGACGTGCTCGTAGAACGCACGGCGGTTGCCTAGACCGGTCAGCTCGTCGGTGAGCGCGAGCTGGTGGCTGTGGGCCAGCGTCGTTACTTCACGGAAGCTGACGACCAGCCGCCCGATCGCCGCCACGATGGTGCCTGCCGCCAGGCCGACCGCGACCGGGTGCAGCGTGTGCCCGTTCGCGTAGACCAGCAGTGCCACGGTGCACAGGGTGGCGCCCACCGGAATGCCGAGGAGCAGCCACGCCGGCAGCGTTGCGCCGCCCGTTCTCTTCGACCAGCCTGGGGCGAGGGCCAGGACTGCGGTGGCGATGACCCAAGCGGTGTCGTCGAGCCCCCCGGGCTGGTAGCTGTTGTGCGCGACCAGCACCAGGTAGACGCAGTCGGCGACGGAGAACAAGGCGAGGCCGCCGGCCAGGAACCACATCCCCGCCGGTGGGCGCCAGTGGAACAGCGCGAGCAACGCAGTGACGACAAGCAGGAGCATGACGTCGAGCAGCGGGTAGGCCTCGGTCGTGACGATCGCGGCGGTGCTGTCGCCGTTCGCGTGGACCGCCTGGAGGACGGGTCCGACCAGCGCCGCGGCAACGGCGGCAACCGCGAGGCCGCCGACGATGCCATCGAGCCACAGGCTTAGCGGCAGTCGGTCAGCCATCTCGCGCATGACGAGAAGCAGCGCGATGAACGCGCACGGATAGAACGCGAGCCAGAACCCGTCCGCGACAGACGGAAATGGCGCCGCGGCGAGCGGGCGAATGAAGATTGTCCAGTAGATGTTGCCGCAGCCGTACAGGGCCAAGCCGACAGAGAGGACGGTCCAACTGGCGCGGTACGCGGTCGCCTTGCGAGCTCGCATAAAGCACAGCACCGGACTGAGCGCGTACGCCAGGTTGTTCAGAATCCCGTCGAGGAAGAGGTTGTAGCCGGTGTGGCCAGGAGGCCGGACGCCGGGAATCGTCGACGTGGCGAACACGCCAAAGACGGCGATCATGAAGATGTAGAACGCCCTGGTGCCGGCCTTCTCAGAAACCCGGGCACGGAACGGCAGGTGGGCGCGCAGCACCGTGGTAGTGCGCGCCGCTTTGCCGGGGGCGGTGCTCACGCCGGTCATGCCGCACCTTCGAAGGAATTCATACCTGGAGAATCGCTATTTCGGAGAGCTCACATGAGGTCCACGTGCGCATTCGAGATCGACCGCACGAACAGTCCTCAGGACTCCGAATAGCCGTCGCGGATGCGTCCGTTCGGCCTATTCATGTGGGCTGCTCGCACCAGTCCAGATGGATCTGCGCCTGAATGAGGCTCCTGGCTGCATTCGGATGCAAAGATCACGTCGTCGTTGTCGGCAAAGGGGGACCGGATGGGATCACCGGGATCTGAAGTGTGGCTGCTGACGGCTGTCGTGCTCTGGCGGGTCTTCACCAAGGCCGGCCAACCGGGCTGGCAGGGCTTGATCCCGATCTGGAACGTCCTCGTCGTCCTTTACATCGCGGGACGCTCGGCGTGGTGGATCGTGCTGTTACTCATCCCGATCGTCAACATCGTCGTCGTGATCGTCGTCGCGATCGATCTTGCGAAAGCCTTTGGGAGAGGCGGCGGATTCGCGATTGGTCTGCTCCTGCTACCGCCGATATTTCTGCTGATCCTCGGCTTCGGCTCGGCGCGCTACGTTGGCCCGGCCGGTCGACCGGCCGGGCACCTCGCGTCGACGTAAGCCAGGTGGAAGGTCGGCGATGACGTAGACGTCGGTGTCGCTGGACGCGAAGTAGAACGACTCCAACGTGCCGCCGAGACCCGTGAGCGCCTTTTCGCCGGTCGCGACCCGACTGCTGCCGCCTTCTTTCATCACGCCCTTGATGCCCTCGGCGTTGTACGACACCTTCAACAGATACGCGGCCACGGTTGGCCTCCTCAGCCTTGGGGGACGCCCATCTAACGATGCTGTGATTATGTGGTCAAGGCCGGTTGGTCGAGCGCTGCCCTGACAAGAGCCAGGCACCGATCCAGCTCACGACTGCGAGCCCGAACATGGCCGTCGCGTGCTTGATGTGGTGGTGGGTGGAGCCGGTTTGGTGCCCCGGGAACATCGTGGGAAGTGCGCCGGCGGTGTGTGTCAGGTACACGACGCCAATCGTCACGAATACGAATCCCAGCACCGCAAGGCCGATGGTGAGAGCGATGGGCGCGTTCCGTGCTTGGCCCTGTGTCATAGGAAGCCTCTGCGGGTTTCGAGTTGACGCTTGGAGCGGCGCCCGGCACTACGGGGGTGTCTGCCGGGCGCCGCCCAGTTATTGTGCCCAGCCTGGCGGTCCCCCTGGTGCAAATGTTTCCTTACCCACGGCGGCCTCCTCGGCGGAGCGAGGCGCATCCCGTGAATGCGCGGCAAGGTGAATGTCTCTGCGGTTCGACCCAAGGCCAGTTGGTGGTGAGTGCGCTTATTCGTGGTGCGGTTCCAGGAACGCAGTACCGGCTGACCGGCGGTGTCTGCGACCCTCGCACGCCAGCCGACCTCGTCTGGGCACAGGGGACCGCCGACCCGACCGGGATTGCCTACCTGAGCGGCGCGACGCGCACGTTGCCCAAGGGCGACCCATACTTCCTAACCCTCGACCCGTGGCGTCCGGCCGGCGCAGATCCGCGCCTGATCCCGGGACTCGAAGGGGACTTCGTGCTGGGCCAAGCCGAACCGTTCGTCGGAAATGTCAACCGCGTCGATGTCGGAGGAGGCGAGTGCGTCATCGGCCCGTGAGACCTGTCTCTCGCGGCTATCGACGTCGCCGGAACAGTGACGGCCGAACCCGGCGTGGCACGACCGAACGCCGGGCGCGCATGGCCCGACGTACAGGGCGCGGGATCAGCGCTCTGCGGATGCGGCGGGTGATGAAGCCCATGGCGAGAAATCCCTCTCAATCGTCGAGACCGGGCAACCGAGTCTTACCGTCTGGAACCTTCAATGAATAGCTCGGATTCGAGGCGCCGCTTCGTCTCCTCGGCCGCCGTTGGATCGTCGAGCCGGCTTAGGCGCGGGCCAGCGCCCTCACACCGGCCGGAGCGGTCGTGGGGCATGCCCTCGGGTCGGCAGCATCCGCCGTACCGACCGAACGACCCCTCGGACCAGAGCCGCAGTGATCACCCCGAGGAAAGTAAGCCAAAACCACATAGCGGAATACGTGTCCACCACGACAAGCGTCCATCGGTTGTTCGGCACCAGGCCTCCTCAGCACTTACGCCGCCCAGCCAACTGTGTCGCTAAGGCGGCCTTTCGGTTGTCGCCGCCCGGTACCACACCTATCAGGGCCACCATGACGACAACATGAACGCAACCGCGCCCAGCCTCATCAATTATTTCGGCGGCGGGGTCATCGCTGCCGCTATCGCCGGGGCCGGTGCGGGAGTGAGCGCCCGCGCGGTGACGGGAGGCTCATGTGCCTCTTCCTGTGACTCTGACTTGCGATGATGCTTGTGGGCGTTACAGGGATTGAACCTGTGACCCCTTCCGTGTCAGGGAAGTGCTCTCCCGCTGAGCTAAACGCCCTTCAGATCCGAACATCGCGGCCCGAGTTGCCGCGACTGCATGCTGTCACACCGCCGGTCACCACACTGCTTGACGGACGGCGGCGACGAGGCGGAGGCGGGAATCGAACCCGCGTACAGGGCTTTGCAGGCCCTTGCCTAAGCCACTCGGCCACTCCGCCGGTGGGCCCCGGACTTGCGACTGAAGGCCCTGTTGACGCCGTCGGCGCCTCCGAGCGGACGACGGGATTCGAACCCGCGACCCTCACCTTGGCAAGGTGATGCTCTACCAACTGAGCCACGTCCGCACGACCAGGACGCGTGTCCCGGCTGCGTGGAGCACTCTAACCGATGCGCGAGGTATGGGAGTATCCCGGGCGTGGTGTTCCGAGCAGATCCGGTGCCCGAATCGCTGCCAGTCGACGAGCGCTGGCCGCGCGTCGGGCACTGGCTGAGCGCCGGCGCGGGGGAGCATCCGATCGATCTGGCAGTTCTCGGCGTCCCGACGTTTGCTACGTCGATGAACAAGGCGGGCACCCATGCCACGCCGGCCGCGATTCGCCGGGCCCTGCATCACTACACGACGTGGTGTGCGTCGCGGCACGTTGACCTAGCGGATCTGTGGCCCTGGGACATGGGCGACGTCGACGAACCAGATCGCGACGACGGCAGCTTCCGGGCCAGAGCCGCGGTCAAGACCGCCCTCGCCAAGGCCCGACTGGTGATCGCGCTCGGCGGAAACAGTTCCGCGACCGTGCCGGTGATGGCCAGCCTTGACCTCACCCGGGCCGGTCTCGTCTGTTTTGACATGCAGTACGACGTGCGCGACGGCACCCGAAACACCTCCGCGATCCGGACCTTGTTCGACGCCGGCCTCGATGGCGAGCGGGTGAGCCACCTCGGAGCAGCCGACTGGGCGGTGTCGAGGTCGCAGGCCGACGAGGTGCGAGCCCGCGGCATGCAGCTGTTCTCACGCGGTGTCGTCGAAGAACGCGGCATCGGCCCATGCATGGCTGCTGCCCTCGACTCCGCCGGTCGCAGCGGTCCGGTACACGTCTCGTTCGACTTGTCCGTGTGCGATCGTGCCGTCGCACCCGCGTGCCTGGACAGCGTGCCGGGCGGTCTGCAAGCGACCGAGGTGCTGACCGCCGCGTTTGCCGCAGGTCTCGACCCGCGGGTGCGGTCGGTCGACGTGGTTGAGGTCGATGCGAGTTCCGACACTGACGATTTCCGCACGGTGCGGCTGGCCGCGCTGGTGATCCTCGAGGTGGCCGCCGGCCTTGCCCTACGTCCACGGGCATGACGTCGCCGGACTTTGCCCACCTCGATGGCCGGCAGGCGACCGGGCTTCTCGAGGTGAGGCACGACCTCAAGGGGCTCGACCGCGGCGGATTCTGGGTTGTCATGGTGACGTTCGAGGGAGCCGTCACGTGCGCTCGGTTCGCCGACGTTCGGCCGGCGCCGCTGCCGGCCGCGCCTTGGGCCGGTGTGGATGCGACTAGGTGGAGCACCTCGCTCGATCGCCGGGCGTATATCGGCGGCGTCGAAACAGTGCGTGGACTCATCGCGGACGGCGTCGTCTACCAGGTCAACCTGTGCCGGGTGCTCTCTGCTCCGACAGATGCCACCGACCTGACCGGGCTTGCGGGCGCCTTGGCCGCGGCGCACCCGTCGCGTTACCCGGCGCTGGTCTATCTGCCGTCGGTCGGCGTTCAGGTCTGCTCGGCGAGCCCGGAGCTGTTCCTGTCCCGCATCGACGATGTCGTGCAGATGCGGCCGATCAAAGGGACCGGGCGAACGGTCGCCGACATCTCGCCGAAGGACTACGCCGAGAACGTGATGATCGTCGACATGGCGCGCAACGACTTTGGTCGCATTGCCAGAACGGGCAGCGTCGACGTCCAGACATTGTGTGAGGTCGAGCAGTACCCCGGGCTGGTGCACCTCGTTTCGAGGGTGCAGGCGACGCTTGTGCGCGGCGTGAGCTGGGCGGACATCTTCGCCGCGACGTTTCCGCCGGCATCAGTGTCGGGAGCGCCGAAATCCAGTGCGTTGCGGATCATCGCCGATCTCGAGCCGGTCCGGCGTGGCCCCTATTGCGGCGCAATCGGCTGGGTCGACGCCGATCGCCGCACGGCCGAACTCGCGGTCGCCATCAGAACCTTTTGGCTGGACGGCGATCAGCTGCGGTTCGGGACGGGCGCCGGAATCACCTGGGGGTCGGGTCCGCAGGCCGAGTGGGCCGAGACCGAACTGAAGGCTGTGCTCCTGCTTGGCGCCGCGAGCGGAATGAGCGGCTAGGAGAGCAGGCTTTCGAGCTCGCGGTCGAAGTCGACGTGGTCGGCTTCCTGTCCGACCGGCACCACACATTGAATTCGCGCCATGAAGTCGGCGAGGCCCGGTCGGCGGGTTTCCAGAATGGCTTTGCCCGATGGTGAACAAAGCGACAGGAAGATCGCCCCAGCATGTGGCCACACTTTCACGTCACCGTCCCCGATCTCCTGCCACAAACCCTGATCAAGGAGATCGCGGGCGAAGGTCCATTCGACGCGCTGGCCATCACCGGCTTCGAAGCTCACCGAGACGGCGAACGGGTCGCGGGTGTCATAGCTGACGTGTGCTGCGACCTTGAGCCGCTCCGCGCCGGCAATCAGTAGGTCGAACTGCAGGTCTGAGACCACGTTGTCGGTCTGCACGGTCACCACCGGTCCCTACGGTTGCGAGCGCTGCCGCCTCCTGCCCGGTCCCCGAGCCGTGATCACGGGACCTGGTGACCACGTAGCGTGACGGCCGAGTAGCGGAGAGCGTTTGAAATCAAAGATCCCCCGACTGCGCACGTTTAACCTGAACACGGCCGGTGGGTTCCAGGGTTTGTCGCTCGGGCCACGGCCAGCGGCTGCGCCGCGTGTAACATGACGCGCTGCTGGGGCGTATAGCTCAGTGGGAGAGCACTGCCTTCACACGGCAGGGGTCGGAGGTTCGAAACCTCCTACGCCCACCCAGATACCGCTCGGCGACTCGATCGCCTAGCTCGACGCCGGTGACGCCGGCGCCGAGGGCAACGTCGCGGCGGTCACCTTGGCTCCTGGCGGCAGTTCGAACAGCGAAGCAGCAGGGGACGCCGAGTAGCTCTGGATCTCGAAGCTCGTCGCGTCGCCTTCGACCTTCACATAGCCGAGGATGCCTTGAGCGGTTGTGCAGATCGTGCTCTTTTCAGCGTCTCCGGTTGCTTGGAAGTTGACGCACGACATGTCGAAACCGTTGACCGTCATCGTCGAAGACGTCACGGACTCCCCGGCGAAACCGGCGGCGAGGGAGAACCCTTGGAGGAACGTCACCCAGTGCGAAGGCGTGTAGAAGGCGAAAATCGCGTTCTGGCTGGCGGCGTCCTCAGCCGGCAGCGAGGTGCAGGCCCAGACGCCGGAGGCGCCCGCTGCCGGCGGCGTGCACGAGTACTCGCCAGTCGAATTCACGATGATGTCGATGCTGGGCACCCCGGCATTCGGGCCCTCGGCCGGACTGTCGGTGAACGACAGACCCTTCGGCGGCGCAACGGCGTACACGACTTTTCGTGGCGATGTTCCTGTCGTCACGTAGGTCGCCTCGAACGTGGTTCCCTCGCTGCTCTTGATCTTGCTCGTGAACGTGTCCATGGTGGCCTTGTTCGCCTTCACGTCGTGCGCGACTTTCTTGACCGTCTTGATGACGGCGCAGCCGCTCAGCCCGATGGCGCTGACAAGAAGACCGACGGCAGCGAGTCCGGCTGCGCGGCGATGGCCGCCACCGAGCTGGGTCCGATCGATGTTCGCGATCATTGGTTCCTCCTGTTGCCCCACCACGGACCAGCGGCTTGGTTCCCGTTCACCGCGCAGGATACGACCTTTGTTGTCAACTCAGGTCGCGCGTTGCGGCGCCGCTAGGTTGAGAGGCATGTCGCGACTGCTGACGATACGAGTCGGCGTGGCGTTCGGCGTCGTCGCGCTTGTCGTGGCTGGCTGCACGTCGTCGACGTCAAAGCACGTCATTTCACCCGGTCCATCGTCAGCGCCTCCGGATTCCCCGGTGTCTGCGTCACCGTCTGCGCCTCCGGTTTCCTCAGCGTCCGCGTCACGGTCTGCGCCGGCGTCCGATGTGAATGGGCTGTCGACTCCGGGCCCGACCGGGGCGCTGCGCGTCTTCGCCGACGTGACGATCAAAGGCTCGTTCGACGCCGCCGAGACCGGCCTGGTCGCTGCCCAAGGCCCTGACGGCGCGGTCTTCGTGGCCGGGCACCCTGCCTCGCCGCAAATCGTGTGGGTCGTCGACGGCGTGCGGCCTGCCGCGATCGCCGAGCACGTGACCGGTCCCGTGACGGCGCTCGCCGCCGATACCGCAAACCTGTACGTCGGGGTCGGGCGAACGGTCAGCGCCTATAGCCGAGTGACCGGGAACGTGGTGCGCAGCTGGGCGGCAAACGGTATGCCAGGCGCGGTCGCGCAGCTCGTGATCACCGGTAACCGGCTCTGGGCGCTCTACGCCGCGTCGAACGCGTTTTCGGCCGGTGCGCCGAACGGTCTGGCCGAAATCGATCCGGCGTCGTCGACGCTCGTGCGCACAGTCTCTGATCCGGCTGGCGTCCTCTCGATCGCCGCAGGTCTGTCCGGCGTCTATTACGTGACCAAGCAGAGCAGCCAGCTCGTCGAACAGACGAATGATGGTCGGTCTATCAGTGCGCCGACAAGGCAACAGGTCGATCTCGAGTTGTCGGGGCCGTCCGCGATCCAGGCCGTTGCGGTGGTCGATGGCCGGGTGGTTCTGCAGCACGACGCGGGTCAAGGGCTCGACGCGGTGCTGAACACCTACGATGCGACGACGCTCGCCGGTCCGTCGGCGGCCGTCGGGTTCTCGGCTGCGGAGCAGCTGACGTCGACGCCCAGTGGCGTGTTCGTCGTCGGTAATTCCGACACGAATGTCTGTGCAACCAGCGCGCAGACCTGCGTGCGCCGGTTTGCCCTCGCCGGGGGAGACGTCGGCGCCCCCCTCGCGCTGCCGGCGCAGACGCTGGCGAGTGCCCTCACCGGCCCGTATCCCGCGGTAGTGGTCGCCGTCGCGTCCGACGTCCACGTTCTGCGCATCAGCTAGCCGCGCCGTAAAGGCCCGGTCGACGGGTGTCGAACGTCCCTGGTCGGCGGGAGCAATACGCCGTTGACTGGAGCCACGCCCTACTGAGAACGGAGCGGCATCATGACTGACGCACGAATCGAGATCCACAACACCAACGTGGTCGACGATGTCGCGGAGGCGGGTGGCTGCGGGTTGCGGAACCTCCAGGACGGCGACACCTGCGGGCTCGCCAGTGGGCACGGCGGGCCGTGTGAGTTCCTGGCGCCGGAGCACGTCGCCGAGGCGCTCGCGACCAAGGGGATTGACCTCTAGGTGGCAGCTGGCCCGAACTCGCCCGAACGGGCGCTATCGCTGAGAACCGATCGCCGCCATAATTTCCCCATGCGGGTAGAGGCGGGGGCCGTGGTCGATGAGTTCGACCTGCCAGGAATCGGCCAGGTCGTGGCCCGGCACACTCGCACCAAGACCGCGGACACCGTCAGCTGGGCCTGCATGTTCACCGTGGTCGCGTCGAGCGATTCGCAACTGGCTGTCGTGCACAGGCTGTCGGCGCCGACGCTGGCCGAGGCGCGCGCTTCGGTGCGCCACGCGGTCGAGTTCCTTGCCGGCCGGGCCGCGACCGCCACTCCCGCGCGCGGTCCATCGCGCCGACCGAGCGACCCGCTTCCCGTCGTCCCCGCTCAGGGGTCTGACGGCGACCGAACCGGGCTCGAACAGCCGCGTGGCACCGTTCCGGTATTCCGGCTTCCGACCGACCGGTCCCCTGCGGATCAGCTTCCGGCGCCGCTCTCCTAAGGCTCGCTAGCATCGGACCTTCAGCCTCCGAGCTATAGGGAGCCACCGTGCCCGAGATCACCGTCACCGTCGCCGGCAGCGCGCGATCGGTACCGGTCGGGACGACGTCGGCTGAGCTCTTCGATGGCGATCGCGCCGTTGTCGCTGCGAAGGTCAATGGCGACCTTCGTGACCTGAGCGCCCTCGTGGGTGCCGGTGACGTTGTCGAGCCGGTGCCGATCGCCTCCGCCGAGGGTCGTTCGATCGTGCGCCACTCGACCGCACATGTGATGGCTCAGGCCGTGCAAGATCTCTTTCCCGGTACGTTGCTCGGTATCGGACCGCCGATCGAGAACGGCTTCTACTACGACTTTGCGCCGAAGCAGCCGTTCACCCCCGATGACCTGGCGAAGATCGAGAAGCGGATGCTCGAGATCGTCAAGGAGGGGCAGACCTTTCATCGCCGGGTCGTGACCGACGACGACGCTCGCATCGAGCTCGCCGATGAGCCTTTCAAGCTTGAGCTCATCGGGCTGAAGGGTGCCTCGGCCGACACCGAAGGAGCGTCAGCCGAGGTTGGCGCCGGCGAGCTGACGATCTACGACAACCTGCGGCGCGACGGCTCGCTGGCGTGGAAGGACCTGTGCCGCGGGCCGCACCTGCCGAGCACGCGGGCGATCCCGGCGTTGAAGGTGATGCGGAGCGCCGCCGCGTATTGGCGGGGGAGTGAGAAGAATCCCCAGCTGCAGCGCATATACGGCACGGCGTGGGAGTCGCGCGACGCGTTGAAGGAACACCTGCGCCTGCTTGAAGAAGCGGAGAAGCGCGACCACCGCAAGCTGGGTCGCGAGCTTGACTTGTTCAGCTTTCCCGATGAACTCGGCTCCGGTCTCGCGGTCTTCCATCCCAAGGGCGGGTTGCTGCGCAAGCAGATGGAGGACTACTCCCGAGCGCGGCACGAGCGATCGGGCTACGAGTTCGTCAACACTCCGCACATCTCGAAGGACGGTCTGTTCGTCACGTCGGGGCATCTGCCGTACTACGCCGACACGATGTTTCCCCCGATGGAGATGGAAGGCTCGGAGTATCGCCTCAAGGCGATGAACTGCCCGATGCACAACCTGATCTTCCGATCGCGTGGGCGGTCGTACCGCGAGTTGCCGTTGCGGCTTTTCGAGTTCGGATCGGTCTACCGATACGAGAAGTCTGGCGTGGTGCATGGATTAACGCGCGTGCGTGGCATGACGCAGGACGACTCGCACATCTACTGCACCAAGGAGCAGATGCCAGGCGAACTCAAGGCGCTGCTTACGTTCGTACTCGACCTGCTTCGCGACTTTGGATTGACCGACTTCTATCTTGAGCTGTCCACTCGCGACGACTCCGACAAGTTCATTGGTGGCGCGCAGGAATGGGAAGAGGCCACCGAAGCGCTGCGGTTGGCAGCGACGGAGTCGGGTCTTGACCTCGTCCCCGACCCAGGTGGTGCGGCGTTTTACGGGCCGAAGATCTCGGTGCAGGCACGCGACGCGATCGGCCGCACCTGGCAGATGTCGACGATCCAGGTCGACTTCAACCAGCCCGAACGTTTCGAGCTCGAGTACACGGCCGCTGATGGCTCACGGCAACAGCCGGTGATGATCCACCGGGCGCTATTCGGCTCTATCGAACGGTTCATCGGAGTGCTGGTCGAGCACTACGCCGGCGCCTTTCCGCCGTGGCTTTCGCCCGTCCAAGCCATCGGCATCCCCATTACCGACGCGCACGTGCCATATCTCGAGGGGCCGGTCGCCGAGGCGCTGCGCGAAGCCGCGATCAGGTTTGAGGTCGATGCATCTGACGACCGAATGCAGAAGAAGATCCGCAACGCGCAAAAGCAAAAGGTGCCGTTCATGCTCATCGCCGGCGACGACGATGTCGCTGCAGGTGCGGTGTCGTTCCGCTATCGCGACGGTAGCCAGAAGAACGGTGTGCTCATTGCCGATGCGGTCGCCGAGATTCGCGACGCCATTGAGCGAAGGGTTCAGGTGTGAGTGACTCCGACGCACATGGTCACGATATCGACGTGACTGGTGCTGTCGGCGTCCGCGATGGCTTTGAAAGAATCTGGGCACCGCATCGCATGGGCTACATCAGCGGCGAAAACAAGCCGGTCGGTAATCCTGACGATCCGGCGCTGTGCCCGTTCTGTGTGATACCTACGAGGTCGGACGAGGACGGGCTGATCGTGGCGCGCGGGTCGCTTGTGTATGCGGTGCTCAACCTGTATCCGTACAACGCCGGACACCTGCTGATCGTGCCATTTAGGCATTGCGCTGACATCACCGATCTTGATGCGGCTGAATCGTCGGAGTTCGTGCTCTTCACGCAAAGCGCGGTTGCCACGTTGCGTGCTGCCACCACCGCACCCGGATTCAATCTCGGCATGAACCTCGGGGCTGTTGCGGGCGCGGGGATCGCTGCCCACCTGCACCAGCACGTCGTGCCGCGCTGGGGTGGTGATCTGAACTTCATGCCGATCATCGGCCACACCCGCGTGTTGCCGCAGTTGCTTGCGGACACTCGGCGTGTTCTTGCCGACGCGTGGCCGGGTTAAGCCGCGAAGTAATCGACGGTATTCGGCAACTCGTTCTCCTCGACCCTGGGTGCTCACCTCGGCACGCCATATCTGCGGCGTTGATCGTCGCATCATGGACAGTGGCCGCACCTAGCGCAGCGCGGCGGCGAGTGCGGTACTGACGCTTTCGCTGATTGCCGCCACCCCGCCGATGATGCGCATGGTGGTGACACTGCCGTGCCGCGTGGTGAGATAGCTGTTGTCACCTTGCGCGAGCGTGCCGGTTGGTGGCGCCAGCAGCAGTGGCTGATCCGACGTGCCGGCGAGCACGCCACCGGACAACGCGTCGGCAAAGCTCGCTCCGCTCGCGACGTTGGTCGTTGCGGCTGTCGGGAAGAACGTTTCGGCGACCTCGGCGCTCGTCGCGTATCGATCGCTTCCGGCCAGAGCGATCGCGGTCGGGTCCGCCCACGCGGCCGGGCCGCCGATCGCATACCGAGTGGCGGCGTGCGCGGTCAGGTAGGCCGCGGTTGCCGACGATTGGCCGCTGCCGTTCGTCAACACGATGGCGGCGTGCGATGCGATCGCCGCTGGCACCGCGGAGAGTGCGTCGGGGAAATCGGCCCCGCTTGCCTCGAACACCGTGGCCGGGTCGCCGAGCGCGTCGGCGATCGCGATTGCGGTACCGAACCGGTCCGTGCCCGAGACTCGTTGGACGGCGTAGCCGAGCGCGCTGATTGCTGACACGACCGGGTCCGAGATAGCGCTGGGCCCGCCCAGCACGTCGACAGCGCCGCCGGCCGGTAGCGCCCGCTCCAACTCGGTGACCGTGGCCGGGTCGAGCGACGAGGATGGTGTCAGCAGCAGTGGCCCGTGCTTGTCAGCCGCGAGGGGCCCACCGGCAAGCGCATCAGCGAACACATCGTCGCGCGCAAGCACCACAGCCGAAGCCGAACCGGCAGACCCGAACTGCGCGTGGGACACCTCGACCGCCGTGGCGTCACGGTCCGCGCCCGCGACGCGGGTGGGCGTCAGCGTCGCAGATCCGCCCGGTGTCAGAACCCAGGTGTCAGACAGACCTGCCCCGCTGAAGGTCGACCCGCCCGAGATCACGAGCTGCCGGGTGGCATCGTCGTAGGCCGCGCCCGCCTCGCCGTGCGCAACCGGAGTTGCCGGGAGTTGCACCCAGGTCGTGCCATCCCACCCCCAGACCTCGGTGCTGAAGCCGACCCGGTTTTCGCCGCCAACGGTGACAACCTCGCCCAGGTCCGGGTCGTAGGTCCATGTCTGAGCCACACCGGTGGTGTGATCGACGCTGACGAGGACGAGGTCGTGGTGCCCGGCGTCATAGGCCATGTTGCAGATGCCAGCGGGTGGGCTTGCGGACGGCGAGAGTTGCGTCCAGTTGCCGTTGCTCCACGTCCACGTGGTGGCGTAGTAAACGTACGGTGGCAATGAGGGCGAAGCAAAGTTGTCCTCTTGGCCACCGAACAAGATCAGCTGCCCCGCCGCGTAATCCGTGGCCATGCAGCCGCCAAACCCTGGTGGCGTCGTGGTCGGGTGCTGAAGTGTCCATTGCGAGCCGTTCCACGTCCACGTGTCTCCATTGGACGGGTACGCCGACGTGTACTGATCGCCTTTGAAGAGCACGACTTGCTTTGATGCCGGGTCGTACGCAAACCCGGCGGCGCCACGCGACGACGGCGCCACGGTCGTCACATGCTTCGTCCATGTGACGCCATCGAATGTCCACGTGTCTTGTTGGGTGCTTCCGCCCGCGCCGCTGAACACCAGTAGCTGACCCGTCGCTGGGTCGTATGTCTCGTTCGCCTGTATGCGCGCACTCGGAGCTGAGACCGGATGTAGCTGTTTCCACGCCGGGGTTGCCGCGCCCGGCTGGCTTTGCGCATCCACCGGCGGAGCGACGGCGAGCAGGCAGCCGGACACCGCAACCGCCATGCCAAACCGCCACACTGACCGGTGACCGGTGTGCCAGCCAAGCGATTTCCACGCGCCCATGCAGATACCCCCTGCGTCAGCTCGTGAGACGCAAGCGGCAGCCGAATTGGTTGTCACCGCTGCCCACCAGCCGAATCCGAGCGCGCGTTACTCGTCGGCGTGGGCGGCGATCACTTTTGTTGCGAGCTGTGGCGGCATTGGTTCGTACCGCAGGTTCTGCCGAGTGAACGTGCCGGTGCCATGTGACAACGAACGAAGGTCGATGGCATAGCGAGTTATCTCGACCTCAGGAACTTCCGCGCGCACCAGTGTTCTGCCGACGCCGACAGGTTCGGTCCCGGTCACCCGGCCGCGGCGTCCGGACAGGTCGCTCATCACCGCGCCCACGTAGTCGTCGCCGACGAGCACGTTCACTTGGTCGACTGGTTCGAGCAGCAAGATCAGGCCGCTCTTTGCCGCTTCCTTCATCGCCAGCGCGCCGGCCATCTGAAACGCCATGTCGGATGAGTCGACCGAATGCGACTTGCCATCGGTGAGCGTCACGCGCAGGTCGACGAGCGGATAGCCGGCCGCCACGCCCCTTTCCATTTGCGCGCGCACGCCCTTCTCGACCGAAGGAATGAACTGCCGCGGCACTGAGCCGCCGAAGACCTTGTCGACGAACTCGAAGCCGGAACCCTGTGGTAACGGCTCGATCTCGATGTCGCATACCCCGAACTGCCCGTGCCCGCCCGACTGCTTCACGTGCCTTCCGTGCGCGACCACCTTCGCGCCAAACGTTTCACGCATCGGCACTCGCAAAGGCACTTGCTCTACCTCGACGCCGTACTTCGACTTCAGCCGGTCGAGCAACACGTCAGCATGTGCTTCGCCGATGCACCACAACACAAGCTGGTGGGTCTCCGCATTCATCTCAAGCCGTAGCGTCGGGTCTTCGGCCGCGAGACGTGCAAGGCCCTGCGACAACTTGTCTTCGTCCGACTTCGACTTGGCACGCACCGCGACCGGTAGCAGCGGCTCGGGCATATCCCACGGACTCAGGAGGAGCGGCTTTTCCTTATCAGATAAGGTGTCCGACGTCTCCGCCCGGCTGAGTTTGCCGATCGCACAGATGTCACCGGCGATGCACTGGGTGATCATTCGATGTGTCTTGCCGAGGGGCGAACTCAACGTACCGACCCGCTCGTCAACGTCATGATCTTCGTGGCCGCGTTCGGCCATGCCGTGACCCGAGACATGCACGATGGTGTCAGGGCGCAACGTGCCGGAGAACACCCGCACCAACGACACGCGGCCAACGTAAGGGTCGGTTGTCGTCTTGACCACTTCGGCTGCAAGCGGGCCTGCAGGGTCGCAGGTGAGCGTGACATCACGCGAGCCATACAGCGCCATCACTGGTGGCAACGGGTGCTCAAGCGGCGAAGGAAATCCGTGCGCGAGTACTTCGAGCAACTCCGCAGTGCCGAGGCCTGTTGTGCCGCACACACCGAGCACGGGGTAGAAAGTGCCGCGGGCTACGGCCGTTTCAAGGTCGTCGATGACGATCTTAAGATCGATGTCTTCGCCTGCGAGGTAGCGATCCATCAGCGTCTCGTCTTCGCTTTCGGCGATGATTCCCTCCAGCAGTTCATCGCGACGGCCGCCGATCGCTTCCATTTCAGCTGCGGAAGCAGCGCGGGTCTGACGGCGTCCGCCCGTGTAGTCACCGACGTCGCGGGTCAACAGCCCGAGCAACCCGGTCATCGATCCGTCGGCGCCGCTTACCGGCAGATACAACGGCTGGACGCCGCTGCCGAACGTGAGTTGGCAAGCGCTGACCACTGCGTCGAAATCGGCGCGTGGCGAATCGAGTTTGGTAATGACGACAGCGCGGGGCATGCCGACCTGCGCGCACTCGTCCCACAGCATGCGGGTTGCTCCGTCGATGCCGTCGACGGCAGACATTACGAACAACGCGGCATCGGCGGCGCGCAGACCGGCACGCAGATCTCCGACGAAATCCGCGTAGCCGGGGGCATCGAGCAGGTTGATCTTCACGCCGTCATGTTCTAAAGGTGCGAGTGCAAGCGAAACCGACCGTTGGTGGCGCACTTCGGCGTCCTCGAAGTCGGTCGTCGTCGTGCCGTCCTCGACCCGGCCGGCTCTGGGAATGACGCCAGTCGCGACGAGGAGGGCCTCGACGAGGGTGGTCTTTCCTGCTCCGGAATGGCCGACCAGGACGACGTTGCGGATGTTGCTGGCCTGGTCAGCCGACGGTGCTCTTCCGGCGGCCCCTACGGGACCAGTCGTCTTGTCCGACATGGGTCACGCCTCCCCTACATGAGGGTGCTGCGGTGTCCGTGGTGGTTCGAGGGTTCGACTCTCCACCTCGACGCCGCGCTCGACAAGAGTTGCAGCGGGTGAGGGCGTGGCGGACCGGCGCCCGGGCCCCGCTCGCTACGATGGCCGGGACTGCCAGGACCGCCAGGACCGCTCGCCGGTCTTCCGGCGGACGGCGAAACGGACGGACATGCTCAAGCGTGCGCGGGTTCCGCTGCAACGCGTGCTCGGTCCGCTCGGCCAGGCGCTGGCCCGCCGCGGGGTGAGCCCAAATGTCGTCACCGCAATCGGGGCGATTGGCGTCACCGCCACCGCACTGGTCTGCTACCCGCGCGGCTGGCTGTTCTGGGGATCGTTCGTCATCACGTTTTTCGTGCTCTCCGACCTCATCGACGGCGCACTTGCCCGCGCCAGGGGCATCACTGGTCCGTGGGGCGCGTTCCTCGACTCCACCCTCGACCGTCTCGCTGATGCAGCCATTTTCGCTGGGCTCATCTGGTGGTTCGCGCGCGACGGCAAGCCGTGGCTGATGGGTCTGTGCATCTTCTGCCTCGTCGCCGGCAATCTCGTGTCGTACACAAAGGCACGGGCGGAAGGCCTCGGACTGCACGCCAACGTCGGCATCGGGGAACGGGCCGAGCGCATTGTCGTCATCCTCGTCGCAACTGGCTTGAGCGGGCTCGGAGTTCCGTTCGTGCAGGCGATCGGGCTGTGGCTGCTCGCCGTCATGAGCGCGATCACCGTTGGGCAGCGTTTCCATGTCGTCTACCGCCAAGCGCAGACGTGACCGCAAATTCCGGGATCTCGGGGCGCGATCGACTCCAGACAGCGGGTTTCGGATTCGGTGCAACGCTCGTGCGGATATTGCCAGAAGCCTTGCTGCGGCCGGTGTTTCGCTGGATCGGCGATCTCGCGTGGCGCCGCCATGGGCGCAGTGTGCAGCAACTCGAGGGCAACTTGCGCCGCGTGGTCGGAACAAAAATGCCGGACGCCGAGTTGTCCCGGCTCAGCCGCAAGGCGATGCAGTCGTATGCCCGCTACTGGCTGGAGTTCTTCCGGCTGCCTGTACTTGGCAACGACCGCATCGTGAACCGGATGGATTTCACGGGCGACGACATCCTTGCGGGTGTGCTCGCCGACGGCAGGGGAGCGGTGATGGCGCTTCCGCACTCGGGCAACTGGGATCACGCGGGCGCTTGGCTCGTGCAGCGCGGTTACCCGTTCACCACGGTGGCCGAGCGGCTCAAGCCGGAATCACTGTTCGACCGCTTCGTTGCGGTGCGGGAGAAGCTCGGTATGGAGGTGTTGCCGCTCACCGGAGGCGGGCGCAACACGTTCGCCGTACTGATGCAACGGTTACGCGCAGGCAAACCGCTCTGTTTGGTCGCCGACCGCGAGTTCGGCGAAGGTGGCGTCGAGGTGTCGTTCTTCGGTGCCCCCGCGATGATGCCGGCTGGGCCCGCGTCCCTCGCGCTGGCAACCGGCGCGGCGCTGCTGCCTGCCTACCTCTGGTACAGCAACGACGGTGGCCCCGGCGGTCGTTGGTGCGGGTGGATCCGCGACGAGATCAAGCCGCCTGCGGACGGCGATAAGCGGGCGAAGATTGCGGCGATGACGCAGGCATTGGCCGACCAGTTCGCCGAAGGGATCGCCACCCATCCCGAGGATTGGCACATGCTCCAGCCGATGTGGCTTGCCGACGTACAGGCCCGCGCATCGGAGACGGGCGAATGAAGGTCGGCCTGGTCTGCCCTTACACCTGGGATGTGCCGGGTGGCGTGCAGGCACATATCCACGACCTGGCGATCGCGCTGATCGCGCTCGGCCATGACGTGTCAGTGATCACGCCGGCCGACGACGAAGCGTCGTTGCCGCCGTATGTCGTCTCCACCGGCCGCGCCGTGCCGGTGCCCTACAACGGTGCTGTTGCCCGCATGGCGTTCGGGCCGCTCTCGGCGCGCCGGGTACGGCGGTGGCTGCGCGACGGGGATTTCGACGTCGTGCACGTGCATGAGCCGACCACGCCGAGCCTGTCGCTGCTCGCATCGTGGTCCTACGACGGTCCGCTCGTCGCGACCTTCCATACCTCTGTGCAACGAGCCCGAACCCTTGCTGCCGCCTACCCGATTTTGCAGACTGCTCTGGAAAAGATCAGCGCCCGCATTGCGGTTTCGGTGGCGGCTCGGCGCACCTTGGTCGAACATCTCGGCGGCGATGCGGTGCTGATTCCCAACGGTGTCTCGATGGCAAGCTTTGCAGATGTCGAACCCTTTCCTGGGTGGCCGGGCGACGGCGGCGCACTGGGATTCCTCGGCCGTTTCGATGAGGATCGCAAAGGGTTGCCGGTACTTCTCGGCGCGTTCGAGAAGCTGGCGGCCGGGCGGCCCCGACTGCGACTGCTGATCGCCGGCCCGGGCGATCAAGATGAGGTGCGACGCAGCCTGCCGCCCGAGTTGGTCGACCGCGTCGAGATGCTCGGGCTGGTCAGTGATGTCGACAAGGGCCGGATGCTGCGCTCGGTCGATATTTACGTCGCACCCAACATCGGCGGTGAGAGCTTCGGCATCGTCTTGCTCGAAGCGATGGCGGTCGGCACGCCGGTGCTGGCGAGCGACCTCGATGCATTCAGTGCCGTGCTCGACGGCGGACGTTCGGGCCGGTTGTTCGCGACCGGCGACTCCGACGACCTCGCGGCCAACGCCGTCGAGTTGCTCGACAATCCGGAAGCCCGAGCGGCTCTTGTGCCCCTGGGGAAGGCGACGGCGCGCAGCTACGACTGGTCGACGGTCGCTCGTGCCATCGTCCGGGTTTACGAAACAGTGGCGCCCGGCGCGGCGATGCGACCTGGCTCTTCAAGGCGGCGATGACCTGTGCAGCTCTGGTTGTGGGCAGTCCTCCTCGTCGTCCTCATTGCGGGTTATGTTGCGGCGACGAGCAACCGGCTCGACCGGTTGCACGCGCGGCTCGACGCCACCAGGGCCGCCCTCGATGCGCAGTTGCTTCGGCGAGCCGCGGTCACCTTGGAGATCGCCGCCTCTGCGCTGCTCGATCCGGCCACGAGTGTTTTGCTCGCGAGCGCGGCGCACGAGGCCCGCGCGTCGTCGGGTGACGATGCAGATCGCGAAGTCGTCGAGAGCACGCTCACCTTTGCGCTGCGGGCCGCGTTTGCCGACCCCGACGAGGCGCAGACGCTCGCCGCCGAACCGACCGGCCTTGCGCTGCTCGGCGAGCTCGAGGCGGCCACCACAAAGGTGTTACTGGCTCGTCGATTCTTCAATGACGCGGTGACTGCGACATTGGCGATCAGGCGGCACCGGCTGGTGCGCTGGCTGCGATTGGCCGGTCGGGTCGCCGCGCCGACCTTCTTCGAGATGGACGACGCCACTCCGGCGCATCTGAGCGTGGCGCAGGTCGACCCAAACGCCGAGGCGCTCGAGGTGGCACCAGACGTAGACTGAGCGCAGATTCCCGCGCAGGTCGTCCGGCTGAGAGGTCTTTTCCGTTGTCCAGCGAGCCGTTGTCCAGCGAGCCGAGGTCCAGCGAGCCGAGGTCCAGCGAGCCGAGGTCCAGCGACGGTATGAGCACGTCGCCGTCCGGCCCCCATGGTTCTGGTTCTGGTCTGACCGGCAGTGTGGGCGTGAAGCGAGGCATGGCCGAGATGCTCAAGGGCGGCGTGATCATGGACGTCGTCACCGCTGACCAGGCCAAGATCGCCGAAGACGCCGGCGCGGTCGCGGTGATGGCGCTCGAGCGGGTGCCGGCCGACATCCGCGCGCAGGGCGGCGTGGCGCGCATGAGCGACCCCGACCTCATCGAGGCGATCATCGCCGCGGTCTCGATCCCGGTCATGGCGAAGGCGCGCATCGGCCACTTCGTCGAGGCGCAGGTGTTGCAGTCGCTCGGTGTCGACTACATCGACGAGTCCGAAGTGCTGACGCCCGCCGACTACAGCCACCACATCGACAAGTGGGCGTTCACGGTGCCGTTCGTGTGCGGTTCGACGAACCTGGGCGAAGCATTGCGGCGCATCACCGAAGGCGCGGCGATGATCCGGTCGAAGGGCGAGGCCGGTACCGGCGACGTGTCGAACGCGACAGGGCACATGCGGCAGATGCGGGATGAGTTGCGGCGATTGTCGTCGCTTCCCGAAGACGAACTTTACGTTGCCGCAAAGGAATTGCAGGCGCCCTACGAACTCGTGCGCGAAGTGGCCGAGGCCGGCAAGCTGCCGGTCGTGCTCTTCACGGCCGGCGGCATAGCGACCCCTGCCGACGCCGCGATGATGATGCAGCTCGGCGCCGAGGGTGTGTTTGTCGGCTCCGGCATTTTCAAGTCTGGCAATCCGGCGCAACGCGCCGAGGCGATCGTGAAGGCGACCACCTTCTTCGATGATCCCGACGTGATCGCGAAGGTGTCCCGTGGTCTCGGTGAGGCGATGGTCGGCATCAACGTCGCCGATCTCCCGGTCGATCACCGGCTAGCCACCCGCGGTTGGTAAGCACGGGTCCGCGGGTTGGTGTTCTCGCACTGCAGGGCGACGTGCGTGAGCACCTGCGCGCGCTTGCCGCCGTCGGCGCTATCGGGAGCGCTGTGCGACGGCCGGCTGAGTTGGATGCCGTCGATGCACTGGTGATCCCGGGCGGCGAGTCCACCACGATGTACAAACTGGCGGTCGCCTTCGACCTGTTGTCGCCGTTGCGAGAGCGACTGGGGGCCGGGATGCCGGCCTTCGGATCCTGCGCCGGCATGATCATGCTGGCCGATCGGTTGCTCGACGGTATCGAGGGTCAGGTGACGCTCGGCGGCCTCGACATCACCGTGCGGCGCAACGCGTTCGGCCGGCAGGTCGATTCGTTCGAGGCCGACGTCGCACTTGACCCGTTTCCTGGCGAGCCGTTTCATGCGGTGTTCATCAGGGCGCCTTGGGTCGACTCGGTGGGCGCTCGGGTCGAGGTTGTCGGCCGGGTTGGTTCAGGCCCGGCCGCGGGTAGGATCGTCGCCGTTCGGCAAGGCGTTCTGCTCGCGACCGCCTTCCACCCTGAGCTGACGGGTGACCAGCGCGTCCACGCGCTCTTCGTCGAATCCGTGCGGGAGTATTTGAAGGAGCGGCCATGAGTGGGCACTCGAAGTGGGCGACCACCAAGCACAAGAAGGCCGTCATCGACTCGCGGCGCGGCAAGCTGTTCGCCAAGCTGATCAAGAACATCGAGGTCGCGGCGCGCACCGGCGGAGCTGATGTGTCGGGTAACCCCGGGCTCACCGAGGCGATCGCGAAAGCCAAGGGGTCGTCGGTACCCAACGAAAACATCGATCGCGCAGTGAAGCGCGGGGCCGGGCTCGAGGCTGGTGGCGCCGACTGGGAGCCGATCACCTACGAGGGCTACGGCCCGGGCGGCGTTGCCATGTTGATCGAGTGCTTGACCGATAACCGCAACCGCGCGGCGTCCGAAGTGCGCACCGCGATGACCCGCGGCGGGGGCAACCTGGCCGATCCGGGATCGGTCGCCTACCTGTTCAACCGCAAGGGTGTGGTGCTCGTGCCGAAAAACGGTCGCAGCGAGGACGACGTGTTGCTCGCAGTCTTGGAAGCCGGCGCCGAGGAGGTCAATGACCTCGACGACTCGTTCGAGGTGATCAGCGAGGCGACCGACCTGCCGGTTGTGCGTGCAGCTTTGACGTCTTCGGGCATCGCGTACGAGTCGGCCGACATCTCCTGGCTGGCGAGCGTGAGCGTTCAACTCGAGGACGACGTGGCGCGGCGCGTACTGCGGCTGGTCGACGCGCTCGAGGATTGCGATGACGTCCAGAACGTCTGGGCCAACTTCGACATCTCCGACGAGGTTATGGCCGAAGCCTGACGGAGCCGGCGCGCTCGCAGCCCCGAGAGCCCACTTGCGGGTTCTCGGTGCGTCGCTGCGCAGAAGAGGGCGCGGACGCCGCTAAGCTCCCGAACATGCGTTCGATCAGGGTCCTCGGCGTCGACCCCGGGCTGACCCGCTGCGGCATCGGGGTCATCGACAGCAGCACCGGCGGCCGGGTCGCCCTCGTTGAGGTCGACGTGTTGCGCACGCCCGCCGACGCCCAGATCGGTGCCCGCCTCCTTGCGCTCGAGGTCGGCTTCCAGGAATGGATAGAACGACACCACCCTGACGTGGTCGCGGTCGAACGCGTCTTCAGCCAGCACAACGTGCGCACCGTCATGGGCACCGCGCAAGCAGCCGCGGTGGCGATCACCTGTGCGGCCCGCGTCGGAATCCCGGTGGCGTTGCGCACCCCAAGTGAGGTGAAGGCCGCGGTCACCGGCCAAGGCCGCGCAGGCAAAGAACAGGTCGCCTTCATGGTGCGCAAGCTACTGAGCGCGCCGGGCCTGGTGGCCCCAGCCGACGCAACCGACGCGCTCGCACTCGCGATCTGTGAGGCCTGGCGAGGCGCGGCGACCGCACGCATCACCCAAGCCCAAACAGCCCTGGCAGCGCGCCGATGATCGCCTTCGTCGCCGGCCGGGTCGCCGCGATCGCCCCCGATTCGGTGGTGGTCGAGGTCGGCGGCTTCGGCATCCAGGTCTACTGCGCTCCCACGACCATCTCCCGGGTGCGGGTCGGTGAGTCGGCCAGATTCGCCACCTCCCTCGTCGTCCGCGAAGACTCGTTGACGCTCTTCGGATTCGCCGACGACGACGAGCGCACGGTCTTCGAACTGCTCCAGACCGCCACCGGAGTCGGGCCTCGACTGGCCCAGGCGATGCTCGGCGTGCACCCACCGGCGGCGCTGCGCCGGGCGGTTCTCACCGACGATTTCACCGCGCTGTCGCTGGTTCCCGGCATCGGCCGCAAGACGGCCCAGCGCATCGTGCTCGAACTCAAAGACAAACTCGCGGGTGCGAGTCTCGCCGCCGATGTCGTGGTCCTGCCCAGCGGTGACACCGCCAGTTGGCGGGCCAGCGTTCACGGCGCGCTGCTGGGCCTCGGCTATTCAACCCGCGAGGCGGACGACGCGGTGCTGGCGATCGCCGGCGACGCTGACGCCATGGCGGTCTCGGGCGACGGTCCCGATGTCGGCGTGCTCCTGCGCGAGGCATTGCGCCAGCTCGGGGGAGTACGCGCGTGAGTGACGACCTGACCGTTGTCGACGCTCAGGCCGACGCCGAGGACCGGCTCGTCGACGCCGCGCTGCGGCCGCGCCATCTCGGCGAGTTCGTTGGCCAGGAACGGGTGCGCGAACAGCTCTCACTCATCCTCGACGGCGCGAGAAGGCGCGGCCGGCCAGCCGACCACGTACTGCTCTCCGGGTCTCCCGGCTTGGGCAAGACCACGCTCGCGATGATCATTGCCGCCGAGATGGGTGCACCGCTGCGCATCACCAGCGGTCCAGCGATCCAGCATGCGGGCGACCTCGCTGCCGTGTTGACCCAGCTTGGTGAGGGCGAGGTGCTCTTCCTCGACGAGATCCATCGAATGTCGCGCCCGGCCGAGGAAATGCTCTACATGGCCATGGAGGATTTCCGCGTCGACGTCATCGTCGGCAAAGGTCCCGGCGCCAGCGCGATTCCGCTCGACCTCGCGCCGTTCACGCTGGTCGGGGCGACGACGCGGGCGGGGCTCTTGCCCGGCCCGCTGCGCGACCGGTTCGGGTTCACCGCGCACATGGACTTCTACTCACCGGCCGAACTCGAGCAGGTGCTGGTGCGATCGGCCGGGCTGCTCGACGTCCGGCTGTTGCCTGACGGTGGCGCCGAGATTGCCGGCCGGTCCCGTGGCACCCCGCGCATCGCGAACCGCCTGCTTCGCCGGGTGCGCGACTACGCCGAGGTTCGCGCTGACGGGGTCGTCACCCGAAAGGTTGCGGCCGCAGCACTTGCGGTTTACGACGTCGACGCGCTCGGGCTCGACCGGCTCGACCGCGCGGTGCTCGAGGCGCTGGTCAAACGGTTTGGCGGGGGACCGGTCGGCCTCTCGACCGTCGCGATCGCCGTCGGCGAGGAGCCGGAAACCGTCGAGGAGGTCGCCGAGCCGTTCTTGTTCCGGGCCGGCTTCATCGTCCGCACGCCGCGCGGCCGGGTCGCGACCGCGGCCGGCTGGCGGCACCTTGGCCTCGTTCCGCCGGTCGGATCCCTGGGCGCGCTGGTTGCCGCCACGCTCTTCCAGGAGATCGACCAGGAGATCGACCTGCGAGATGACGAGACGCTCGATGAGCGCATCGACGATGCCGAGGGCACACTGCCGATCGCATAGACTGCCCGGCGCGGCCGGGGTGGCCGC